>Ga0209573_1001049_pt1 | contig 46982 bp, 37 predicted proteins | sample TNRBio252014_DNA_FD_185870 | JGI IMG/M metagenome (GOLD analysis project Ga0209573, IMG submission 185870) | Wastewater treatment Type I Accumulibacter community from EBPR Bioreactor in Madison, WI, USA - TNR Reactor_6/25/2014_ DNA (SPAdes)... | ecosystem: Engineered > Bioreactor > EBPR >... | reverse complement strand
AATCCAAGGCCACGGCAATTCTGAATGACGCCACCGAGGCTCCATCACAAGAATACCACGATGCGGAACTTTCGGCTGTTCATCCCAGAACGCATCCCCGTATGCTCTCCCCATGAAACGTCTCGGCCTGTTCTTGCTGCCCTTCGCCCTTTGCCCCTTTGTCTTCGCCCAGTCTGACGGCATCAAGACGAAGACCACCTACGCCAAAGCTTACGGAGAAACAAAGAACGCTGTGGCCGTCGATCCCGGCAAGGATCTGCCGCGCTATCCGGCGGTGGAGCCGAAGGACGCCATCGGCACCTGGCAGGTGAAAAAGGGCTTCAAGCTCCAGCTCGCCGCGCATGAGCCGCAGGTGCGTGACCCCATCGCGATTTGCTTCGACGAGCGCGGGCGCATGTTTGTGTGCGAGATGCATGACTACAGCGAGATGCGCGAGGTCACGCCGCACATGGGCCGTATTTCCATGCTCCAAGACAAGGACGGCGACGGCTACTTCGAGACGAGCCAGATCTTCGCCGATGATCTGCCATGGCCGACGGGGCTGGTCTGGGCCAATGGCGGCCTGTATGTCGGCGCGACGCCGGACATCTGGCGCTTTGAAGACAAAGACGGCGATGGCAAGGCAGAGAAGCGGGAGAAGGTCTTCACGGGCTTCGGCACCGGCCTGAAAATGCTCAACGTCCAGGGTTTGATGAACAGTTTCATGTGGGGACAGGACAACAAGGTCCACGTCCTCGCAGGCGGTGGCAATCGCGGCGTGATCACCTGCCTGAAGCGGCCCGAATTGAAGGGCATCGAGCTAGGCGGGAAGGATTTTTGGTTCAATCCGCTCACGCATGAATTCGGTCTCGAAGGCGGCGGAGCACAATACGGCATGAGCTTCGACAACTACGGTCGCAAGTTCGGCTGCTCGAACAGCGACCACCTGCAATACTGGGTTTACGACGACAAGTATGCGAACCGCAATCCCTACTACCAGATGCCGCCTGCCAGACAAAGCATCGCGGTCGATGGCGGCGCGGCTGAAGTCTTCCGCATCAGCCCAGACGAGCCCTGGCGCATCATCCGCACACGTTGGCGCATCGCGGGTGTGGTGAAGGGCGCGGTCGAAGGCGGCGGACGCGTCAGCGGCTACTTCACCGGCGCGACGGGCACCACGATTTATCGCGGTGACGCCTACGGCCCCGAGTTCGTGAACAACAGCTTCACCGGCGACGCTGGCGGCCAGCTTGTGCATCGCAAGATCATCAAACCCAGCGCCGACGGCATCAGCCTCATCGGCGAACGCCCCGCCGACGAGCACGGCTTTGAATTCGCCGCATCGAAGGACACCTGGGTGCGCGTCGTAAACTTCGCCAACGCCCCCGACGGCTGCCTGCACATCTGCGACATGTATCGCGAAGTGATTGAGCACCCCTGGAGCATCCCGGACGAGATCAAGAAGCACATCGACCTCAACAACGGCAATGATCGTGGTCGCATCTACCGCATCGTGCCGGACGGGTGGCAAAGGGCAAAGGGCGAAGAGCGAAGTGGCAATATCGCCAATGCGAGCACAGAAGAACTCGTGAAACTCCTCGACCATCCCAACGGCTGGCATCGTGACACCGCGCAGCGTTTGCTTTTCGAGCGCCAGGACAAAGCCGCCGTGCCGATGTTGGAAAAGGTGCTGAGTACTGGGGGCATTCCTGCCCCCAAAGAGGGGACAGAAATGTCCCCGATACCCGCGCTCGCGAAGCTGCATGCGCTGGGGGCGCTGGAGGGATTAGGAGCGCTGCATGAGCCTGTGGTGGCTCGTGCGATGTTGGATCATGACCCGCATGTACAGGGGGCGGGCATCAAGCTTAGCGAGCGCTTTCTGGGCTCAGGCTCAAAGCCCAGCGGAGCCTTGGTCGAGGCATGGGCCTCGATCAGCGCCACCGAGGACGCGCGAGTGAGGTTCCAAATCGCCACTAGCGCCACCAGTGTCTATGAAACAATCAAAACATTCGATGCAGGCAATTTGCAAGACACCGACAAAGCCCTGGCCATGCTTGGGGAAAATATCCTCAGAGTGCTCTCCCAGAAAACAGCGGCTGACGCGCGAGTCATGGATGCATTTTTGGCATCAGCACCCGATGCGGCGATCATGCTGGCTGGAATCGTGTTGTTCGATCTATCGGACACCATGGTTTCCGATGATGCTGTTGCCAAAATCATTCTGGCGGCTGCCGCAAGCGCAAATGCCCCACAGCGCTGGACTCCTGGTGCGAAGCGCACGTTTACGACGGCCAAACTCGTCGGACGTGTGGCGATGAATCCCAAACCGCTGTGGGTGGCGGCTTTGGCGAAAGGGCTCAGACAGGGAGGCTCTTCGCTGGAAAAGTCGGACACCGAGAACAAACTCACTGCCGTGTTCACCAAGGCTGCAACGACCGCAGCTTCGCAGAACGGAAGTGACAAGGAAAGACTCGAAGCCATCGAGTTACTCGGCCTCACCTCATCCAAAGATGCCACAGACGCCTTGAACCAATGCCTCGCCAAAGGCCAGCCGGATGCCATTCAGGCGGCGGCGGTGAGGACGTTGGCGCAGAAGGCTTCGGCGGAGGTGACGAACGCTTTGATCACGGATTGGGCAGGCTTTGGAGCGAAGGCGAAGGAAGCGACGTTGACAGCATTGACCGGACGTGATGACCGCACGGTGGCTTTACTGGAGGCGGTGCAGTCGGGGGCGATTGCGGCATCGGATCTTTCGGCCTCCCAGGTTCAAGCGCTGGTGAAGCACAAAAACACTAAGATCGCCACGCTGGCGAAATCAGCGCTAAAATCAGTCATTCCACCTTCTCGCGAGGAAGTGACGGCGAAGTTCAAACCAGCCATCGCCGCGAAGGGCGATGCCAAAAAGGGCCAGGTGCAATACATGGCGCGTTGCGTGGCCTGTCATAAGGCCGGAGCGCTGGGACTGGCGGTGGGGCCGGACTTGATCACGGTGAAGACGAAAGGTCGCGAGGCGCTGCTGACGGCGATCTTGGAGCCGCACAAGGAGGTGGCGTCGCAGTTCATCGCCTACACGGTGAACACGAAGGACGGGCAGACCCTGGCGGGCATCATCACGAATGACACGGCCTCCAGCATGACGATTCGGATGATGGGCGGCATCGAAAAGACGCTGCAACGCGCCGAGATCAAAGGCAGCAGCTCCAGCGGCCAGAGTTTGATGCCGGAGGGCCTCGAAACCGGCATGACGGTCGAGGACATGGCCGATTTGATCAGCTACATCGAAAGCCTGTGATCCAGGCCCGCAAACTGAACCTGTTTTTCTTTGCAGCCGCCGCGCTCCGCGCTCCTGTGCCCCATCCATGAAAACCACCCCTGTTACTTTCGAAGACCTGCAATCCTCCGTCATCGCCGTGCCGCCGTTGTGTCGGAACAAGGATCTGTCCCTGGCAAAATCACAGAACAGCCGCCTCATCAAGCACATGTACAAAGGCGGCATCCGCACGCTGCTTTACGGGGGCAATGCCAATCTCTACAACATCGCCGTCAGCGAATACCACTCGCTGTTGAAGATGCTCGTGGACATCTCTCCCGAGGACATGTGGATCGTGCCCTCCGTCGGGCCGATGTATGGCACCGCGATGGATCAGGCGAAGATCCTCAGCGAGTTCGCCTTCCCCACCGCGATGCTGCTGCCGACGCTTTTCCCATCGAAGCCCGCCGGTGTCGCCACGGCCATCCGCCACTTCGTGGAGAAGTCCGGCATCAAGGCCGTGCTCTACATCAAGGACGGCTCCTACATCACACCTGAGCTTGCCGCAGAACTCGTCAATGACGGCCTCATCTCCTGGATCAAGTACGCCATCGTCGAGCCAGATCCGAAGAAAGACCCGTATCTCAAGAAGCTCATCAAGCTGGTGGACACCAAGCTCATCGTCAGCGGCATCGGCGAGCAGCCTTCCATCATCCATCTGCGCGACTTTGGCGTCACTGGCTTCACCGCCGGCTGTGTGTGCATCGCGCCCTCACGCTCCACCGCTTTGCTGAAAGCCATTCTGAAGAAGGACTGGGCCACCGCCGAGGCCATCCGCGAGGAATTCGTAGCCCTCGAAGACCTGCGGAACGCGCACAGCCCGATCTTGGTGCTGCATCACGCCGTCCAGCTCTCCGGCGTCGCCCAAACCGGCCCCGTGCTGCCGCTGCTGACCGAACTCCCGGCCAATCTGCTGCCCAAGATCGAAAAAGCCGCCAAGGCATTGCTCGCCAAGAACGGCTGATATGCGTCGCGCAGTTTTCATCGACCTGTCGAATTTCTATAGCAGACTGATCCAGTCTGGGCTGGGCGAACCTCGACAGCTTCGAGATTACTTTTTGTGCTGGCTTGATTTTGGATGGCTGACCAAATCTTTAACCGACTCAGCAGCTCCGACTTGGGTCTTTTATTCCGGCCAGAGATTAGGGGCAAAATCTGAACGTGTCGATGGAGCCCACCTAGCAAACTACGTCAAACGGCTGAGTCGTCAGCATTCGGCAACTCCGTTCGATGTCAACATTCCCGGCGACCAGCGTGAAGTAATGAGCGTTTCTTGTGAAAATTGTGGAACGCAGACTCAAGCTCAGTGGCTTTCAGAAAAAGGAATCGACACATCTCTAATCGTTCATCTTTTCGATACGGCCGACTCTTGGGATGAGGTTTTTCTTCTTTCGGGCGATGCGGATTTCGTTCCCGCTGTGCGAGCATTGCGAAGAAAAGGCAAACTAATATCAGGAGCAGGCTTCTCAAACACGTCTGAAGCGTTGATTCGTGAGTTTTACGCGTTTGAGGATCTGTCCCAAGGTTTGCTACGTGAAGATTTTGCGTTGTATCTTCTTTTTCGAGAAGGCGGACTTGTCGAAAAGTGGCTCGAAGATGATGTTCTCGTCGCTCAAGTAATCCCAATCAAGTCAACAGTCACGCTTCGTGTGAAATGGCTAGTGGATAATCGGGAAAGCACACCACTAAATAAAGTGTACTCAGGTGGTGCGAAAATTCAGGCGGCCAGCCCTGCCTTTCATCTCATCTTTGAAGATAATGGAATGGAAAACCTAACCGCGAGGTGCGCCGGCCTTGACGCTTTTGCCACAAGCTTTCCTGACTTCAAAATCAAAGCGAGGCACTTGCTCTTACCAGCAAGAACATTTGATCGCGCAGACATGGTGCTAGATAGACTGTTGCCCAAGTACTCGGGTACGCGCAATGAAGGTGCTGGTGCGTTGGAGGCGACACACACCAAAAACGAGCACGAGAAGTTCGAACGCCAAACTCGCAATTGAGGTGCCGAGTGCTGAAAATAATGAGTTTTCGATGACAAAGACCCTACGCTCATAGCACGTAGCTATCTACATCACACAAATCCCAACATGTCCAATCGCCGCCACTTCCTGCAATCCATAACCTCCACCACCATCCTCGCCGCCGCTGGTGGTGTCATTGCCCAGGAAGCCGCCAAACCCGCCCGCAAGCTGCGCAAGGCCATCATGGGCGGCACGCTGGGCATCAAAGGCACACTCATTGAAAAGTACCAAGCCGCCAAGGCCGCCGGGTATGAAGGCGTGGAGCCTGCCGGAGGCTTAAATCAGCAGGAAGTACTCGATGCGCTCGGCCAATCGGGTCTGCAAGCTGCCAGCGTGTGCTGCCACACGCATTGGAAGCAGACGCTCACTCACAACGACGAAAAAGTCCGCGAGGAAGGCCTGCAAGGCGTGCTGCAAACCCTGCGCGATGCCAAAGCCTACGGCGCGGACTCCATTCTCGTCGTCCCCGGCGTCGTGAATGAGGAAGTGGACTACCAGGCCGCCTGGGAACGCTCCATCGCCGAACTCAAGAAAGCCGTGCCGCTGGCCAAAGAACTCGGCGTGAAGATCTCCATCGAGAACGTCTGGAACAACTTCATCCTCAGCCCCATTGAGGCTGTGAAGTTCCTCGACGAGATCGGCGATCCCATCGTCGGCTGGCACTTCGACATCGGCAACGTGCTACGCTACGGCTGGCCGGAGCATTGGATTCCCGTGCTCGGCAAGCGCATCAACCGCATCCACATCAAAGAGTACAGCACCAAAAAGATGAAGGATGAGGGCGTGTGGAAGGGCTTCGACTGCGACCTCACCCAGGGCGACAACAACTGGGATGCCATCATGAAAGCCCTCGACAGCATCGGTTACACCGGCTGGGCCATCAGCGAGCAGCGCGGCGGCCTCAACCCCAACGGCCTCAAGACGCTCACCGAGCGCATGGACAGCATCTTCGCGATGTAACATCTGAAATTTCAAATCTGAAGTCCCAGATGCCCTCCGCCCTCGCCATCTTCGCCCATCCTGACGACATCGAGTTCGTCGCCGCTGGAACCATGCTCCTGCTTCAAGAACGCGGCTGGGACATCCACTACATCAACCTCTGCACCGGCAACGGCGGCTCCGTGCAGATGGACGGACCCGCCACGATCCGCAAACGCCTTGAGGAGGGCAAGGAAGCCGCCCGCATCCTCGGGGCCACGTTCTATCCGCCCATCAGTGACGACCTGGAGCTGACCTACGACGTGAAATACCTGCGCCAGGTCGCCGCTGTCGTGCGCATGGCGCAACCCAGCATCGTGCTGACGCATGCGCCTGCCGATTACATGGAGGATCACATGGCGGCGTGCCGTCTGGCCGTGACCGCCGCCTTCGCGCACTGCATTCCGAACTTCCAGACCGACCCTCATCTGCCCTCCTACTCACATGACGTGACCGTCTATCACGCCATGCCTCACGGCTTGTGTGATCCGCTGCGCCAGAAGTTCATGGCGGGTTCTTTCGTCAACACAGCCAGCGTCCATGCACGCAAGCGCGAGTCCCTCGCCGCGCACGAAAGCCAGAAGCACTGGCTCGATGTCAGCCAGGGCATGGACTCCTACCTCATCAGCATGGACGAAGCCTCACGCGCCGTCGGCAGGCTCTCCGGCCAGTTCGAGTTCGCCGAAGGCTGGCGCAGGCACCTGCACCTCGGCTTCAGCGCGAAGGAGATCGACCCGCTCAAGGACGCCCTCGGCGATCTCTGCCTGATCAATGAGGAATACGAAAAGGCGAGGGCAACCCCGGCTTGAACAGCGTGCAGATAGCGGCGAATCAGTGCGCCGCATGTCCGCCCCGCTCACCTACCTCCTGATCGACGGCCACAGCGTCATCCACGCGTGGCCGGAGCTGCTGCGGGAGCACCGAGCCGCCTCACGCAGGCATTTGGCGCGGATCGAACTGCTCAAACGCCTGCGCAACCTCCAGGACATGAGCGGCATGCAGGTCGTCGTGGTGTTTGATGGCGCGAAGCAGGGCACCAATGAGGAGCGCGAGCCCCAGGGCCTGCAAATCATCTACGCCGACCCCGGCACCACAGCGGACACGATCATCGAGCGGCTCGTGGCCCGTTATGCCAAAGAGCGGCCCATGCGCGTCGTTTCCGCCGATGGCATGGTGCGTGAAACGATTCTGTCACTTGGAGCCGAGTGGATCAGCCCTGAAATCCTCCGCAGCCAGTGCGACGGCGCGGAAACCCAGATGCGCAGCCGCCTTGCCTGATTCACCAACCCGCTTTAGCCTCCCGCCATGCACCTTCGACCTTTCTTCGCCATCCTCGCGCTTGGATTTTCCTCCGCAATCGCCCAAGAGCCTGCCGCCTCCGCCACTCCTGCCGCAGCGGCGCCCGTTTCCGACGAGGTCAAAAAACTGCTGCTCGCAGCCCGTGACCTGCGGGTGAAGCATCAATATACCGACGCGCTGGCAAAGCTGGACGAGGCTGAAAAGCTCGCGCCGAACCTGCCCGACATCTACGCCCTGCGTGGCGACATCTACCTCGCCCCACGCCGTCGCGACTTCGATCTCGCGCTGCCGCAGTTTGAAAAAGCAGCGCAGCTCCAGCCGGACAGCCCGCTGCCGAAGTTCAATCTCGCCGAGTACTACTTCGTGAAGCACGACTTCGACACGGCACTGAAGTCGTTTTCCAAAATGATCACCGACTACCCGAAGCTGCCAATGGTCATTCGTCATCTCGTTCACTACAAACGCATGCTGTGTGAGCTGAAGCTCGGCCACCGCCAGCAAGCGGAGCAGATCGTGGCAGACCAATTCACCTTCATGGACGACACGCCCGCCTACTACTTCAGCAAGTCCGCGATGGCTTTTGAAGCTGGCGACACCAACAAGGCCAACGAATGGGTGCAGCGCGGCGTGGCCGTGTTCAAAGGCCCCGCCTGCGAGCCTTATTACGATGCCTTTAAGGAGCTGCGCTGGGTGCCGGACATGGACTTCAACGCTCCCAAGGAGCAGCCCAAGCAGCCGTGACGTGGCGCATCGCAGCCGACACGGGTGGCACCTTCACGGACTGCCACGCTCTCGACCCGCAGGGCCGTGAGACGCGCTGCAAAGTCCTCTCCACCGGCCACCTGCGTGCCGTCTGGGACTGTAAACCGAGTTTTCCAACTCGGTTGTCCGGCCTCCCGCCACTGCCACCAGGCTTTCTAGTCGGCTTCCAAATCAAAGTCGTCGGCGATGCCTCACACCGCATCATCACAGGTTTCGATCCGCTCACCCTGGACACGCCAGTGTCCTGGCAGCCCGGCACGCTCCTCGAACTCACCACCGGCGAGGAAGCGCCCGTGCTCGGTGCCCGCATTCTCACGAACACGCCGCCAGGCCACGATTTCCCGCCGCTGAGCCTGCGCATCGCCACCACACGCGCCACCAACGCGCTGCTGGAGCGCAAAGGCGGTCGTATCGCGCTGTTCATCACACGCGGCTTTGGCGATCTCCTGCAAATCGGCGACCAACGCCGCGGCGATCTCTTTGCGCTCAAGCACGAGCCGCGTCCGATCTTCCACGAGGTCGCCTGCGAGGTGACGGAACGCATCAGCGTCGCTGGTGAGTTGCTCGAACCACTCGATGAAGCCGCTCTCCGCGCTGCCGCGCTCGATTGCATCGCCCAGGGCATCACCACCGCCGCCATTTCGCTGCTTCACGGCCATGCGCATCCGCAGCATGAACTGCGCGTTGCTGAAATCCTGCGTGAGTGCGGCTTCACGCATCTCACGCTCTCGCATCAAACCGCCGCCTTCGCCAAACTGCTGCCGCGTACGCAGAGCACGGTGGCCGACGCGTATTTGCATGCGCCCGTTCAGTCCTTCCTCAACGGCATCCGCCGCGTCTCACCGGATATGCAGGTGATGACCAGCGCCGGTGGCTTGAAGACGGCGGATGACATCCGCCCGAAGGACATGCTGCTCAGCGGACCTGCGGGTGGAGCCATCGGTGCGGCGAATGCGGCACGGCGGCTTGGCATCACGAAAATCATCACGTTCGACATGGGCGGCACCAGCACTGACGTGGCGCGCATCGACACACGGCCTGGGTATCGTTTCTCCCAAGAAGTGGCGGGCATGAAACTGCTCGCGCCCTGCGTCGCCATCGAAACAGTCGCCGCAGGCGGTGGATCGGTCTGCCGAATGACTTATCACGGCCTTGCCGTCGGCCCGGAGAGCGCCGGGTCAAATCCCGGCCCCGCCTGCTACGGCAAAGGCGGCCCCTTGACCATCACCGATGTCAATTTGCTCCTCGGTCGCTTTGATCCCGCGAAAGCACCGATTCCGCTCGATGTGAATGCCGCGCAGCAACGTTTGCGTGAACTCCACGCGCAAACTGATGGCGCTTTGAATGAAACGGAACTGCTTCACGCGCTGCTGCGCCTCGCCATCGAGCACATGACCGACGCCATCCGCCGCATCTCCATCGGCGAAGGCTACGATCCGGCCGATCACGCGCTGCTGGCCTTTGGCGGTGCCGGTCCGCAGCATGCCTGCGTCGTCGCCGAGGCGCTCGGCATGCAGACGATCCTGGTTCCAGAGCATGCGGGCATCTTGAGCGCCGTCGGTTTGCAGGAAGCCGTGCCGGAGGTCATTGGTGAAACAGAAATGCGCATGCCACTGGCAGCATTCTTGGAGTCGCAAAGCGACGACAAAGTGGTCCGCACAGTCCCCTGTGCGGCGCTCCGTCAGCTCATACAACGCCCTGCCTCCTCGGAGCCGTCCGTGTCCGATGCTCTACCGCGTGAAATAAACCAGGAGACTTCCGCGCGCCGCACAGAGGACTGTGCGGACCACATTGCTATCGCCGAACTCCGCCTCCGAGGCCAGGACACGCCGCTGCAAGTCGAGTTCAAGAACCCGCACGACCTGCCCCGGCTCTACCGCGCCGCCTACGAGCGCCTGTTCGGCTATCCACCGCCTGCGGATCGTGAAATCGAGCTCGTTAGCATCCGCACCATCACGCGTGGCGGAAAATGTGAGTTTTCCGAAGTGCGCTCAGAGGGAAGACTCACGTCTTCTTCTACTCAAACCGCTCTTATCCAGGACGCCTTCTCCACCATCGTCATCACAGTGGGCTGGAGCGTGGAGCACGTTCCAGGCTTTGGCCACATCCTGCGCAACGCGTCCCCCGTCGCATCCCCTCCCCTCGCGCGCGATCTGCTGCGCCATCGCTTCCACTCCATCGTGAGCGACATGGGCGCGCTGCTCTGCCGCACCGCTATTTCCACGAACATCCGCGAGCGGCTCGATTTTTCCTGCGCGTTGCTCGATCCGCAAGGACGACTGCTTTCCAGCGCACCTCACATTCCCGTGCATCTTGGAGCGCTCGGCGTTTGCGTGCGTGAAGTCGCCAAAGCTGTCTCAATGCGGCCGGGTGACACGATCATCACGAATCATCCAGCGTTTGGCGGATCGCATCTGCCGGATGTCACGCTGATCACGCCGGTGTTCGATTCAAACGGCCAGCTCATCGGTTACATCGCCAATCGGGCGCATCACGCTGAGATCGGCGGCATCACGCCCGGCTCGATGCCGGCGAACGCGACTCGATTGATTCAAGAAGGCGTCGTCATCGTCCCACGGCACCTGATTCGCGGCGGAACTTCGTGTTTCGACGAGATCAGCACCCTGCTGACCTCAGCACTGCATCCCACACGCAATCTGGCGGACAACCTGGCCGACCTGCATGCCCAGCTCGCGGCCAATCTGCATGGTGTGGAGCGCTTGCGGGCGCTGGCGGGTGATTCGCTGGCAGAGGCGATGCAAAGCATCCTCGACCACTCGGCACAGGTCATGCGCGGGCAGATCAAGCGCCTGCCTGATTCGATCTCTGCCGCGGAAAAACTCGATGACGGTTCCCAGATCACCGTTTCGATGCGGAAGGCCGGTGGAAAGCTAATCCTCGACTTCAACGGCACCAGCGGCGTGCATCCACGCAATCTGAACGCCACCACCGCCATCGTGCGCAGCGCGGTGCTGTATGTGATGCGGCTGATGCTGCAAGAAGACCTGCCGCTCAACGAAGGTCTGCTCGATCCCGTGGAGATCATCCTTCCCATCTCACTCCTCAATCCCGTCTTCTCAGACGATCCAGCGCACTGTCCCGCCGTGGTCGGCGGCAATGTCGAAGTCAGCCAGCGGCTCGTAGACACGCTCATCAAGGCGCTGGGCCTGCAAGCGTGCAGCCAGGGCACGATGAACAATTTCTTGTTCGGCGGCGGTTGTTTCGGCTACTACGAGACAATTGCGGGCGGCTCCGGCGCTGGCAACGGCCACGACGGAGCGCACGCGCTGCACACACACATGACGAACACCGCCATCACCGATCCCGAGATCATCGAGCAGCGCTACCCGGTGCGTCTGCGCCAGTTCGCGATTCGCCACGGCTCCGGCGGCGCAGGCCAATGGCGCGGCGGCGATGGCGTGGTGCGTGAGTTTGAGTTCGTGGAGCCACTCACTGTGAGCATGCTCACCCAGCATCGCGTGGAAACCCCGTTTGCCCTGCAAGGCGGTCAACCAGGTCAATACGGTCGCCAAACACTCGTGCGAAACGGCCAAAGCACCCTGCTTGATGGCTGCACCACGTTTGAAACACACGCAGGAGACCGCGTGATCATCGAAACACCCGGCGGCGGTGGATGGGGGACGCCTTCATGAAACCAATCGCGCTCATCACCGGCGGCGAGGGCGATTTGGCCAAGTCGATTTGCGCCGAACTCAAGCAGGCAGGTTTTGACGTTGTGACTCCGGGGCGTGCCGAGCTGGATGTGACGGACAAAGCTTCGGTGAAGGCGTTTTTTGCCGAATTGAAGCAAATAGATCTGCTGGTGAACAACGCCGGGGTTTGTCACGACGCGTTCCTGACAAAGATGAGCGACGAAAACTTCGATCATGTCGTCGATGTGAATTTGAAGGGAGCGTTTCTCGTGTCGCAGGCGGCGTTGAAGCTCATGTCGAAGCAGCGCGGCGGTCACATCGTGAACATCGGCTCTTTTTCGGCGCTGAGCGGTCCGGCAGGTCAGGCGAATTATGCGGCGGCGAAGGCGGGGCTGATCGGACTGACGCAAAGCATCGCCAAAGAGTATGGCGCGCGAAATGTGCGGGCGAACTGCGTGCTGCCGGGCTTCTTGGAAACGAAGATGACGGGGCATCTGCTGGAGGATGAAGCGTGGCGTGAAAACTTGATGCAAACGCATGCGCTGGGGCGGCTGAACACGGCGGAGGACGCGGCACGCTTCATCGTGTTTCTGCACAGCATGGCGAATGTGAGCGGGCAGGTATTTCAGCTCGACAGCCGGGCGCGCAGGTGGGCGTAGCTTCTGTGTATTGTAGTCCCGCCTTCAGGCGGCTCCGGAACCGCCTGAAGGCGGGACTACAATACAAACTCATCTGGCACCGGTGCTTCCCAGCAGCTTGGAAAGCCTTCGAGATTGAGTTCGAGGCGAGAGGAGTGCAGCGCTTGGCGCGGGAGGATGAGTTTTTTCTCCAGGGCGGGAGTCCAGCCGGTTTCGATGAACTCCAGGTAGCAGCGATCATCGCGACCGTAGAGTTTGTCGCCGACGATGGGGAGGCCGAGGTGATGGAGATGGACGCGGATTTGATGCATGCGGCCAGTTTCGGGCTTCGCCTCGATCAAAGCGAACGGCATGCCGTCACGCTCGAAGCGTTGCAGCGTACGGAACGAGGTGCGGCAGGCGGAACCTTGCGGATGGACGATTTGTTTGACCCAGATGTCGGCGTCCTGGACTTCACCGGCTCGGAGAATGGGAGCGTCGAGAGTTTGCGCCTCCCAATCAGGCCAGCCGTGAACGAGCGCGGTGTAGGTCTTGTGGATTTTGCGTTCCTGCATTGCCATGCCGAAGAGACGGGCAAGCTCGTGACTTTTCGCGACGAGAACGACGCCGCTGGTCTCGCGGTCGAGGCGGTTGATGATGGAGACCTGCCCGCCGTTGGCGATTTCATACGAGAGGAGATCGCAGAGCCGATGCCAGAGCGTGGGCGGTCCGTTCGGATCGCCGGGATGGATTTGCAGCGGCGCGGGCTTGTTAACGACGATGTAGCCATCCGCCTCGTCGATGACGGTGAAGGTGGCGTCGTTGCGAATGCTCACAGCATGGGGATGGAGAGTTGCCGGGCATAGACGATCTGCTGAGGATCGTGAAGGAAGTCTTTGTCGTCGAAGTGCCACCACTCGGATTCCAACTGGACAAAGCCGGCCTGCTGCATGGCCGCCTGGAGGATTTGCAGGTTTTGTTTCACCACGGGGTCATTACCACGGTAGTAACGGCTTGCATTGGCAAAGTCCTGGTCAAAGCCAGTGGGCATGCGCTGCACATTCCCCTGAGCATCCACGAGCGTCAGATCGACGGCAATACCGCCGCAGTGACGGCTCCAACCCGTGGTCTCTGGAGAAAGGAACATGCCGGTGCTGCCAGCGTGGCGGTGCAATGTCTCCTGCACCTCTGGCGGACGATAAGCATCCCAGATACTCAGGCCGTAGCCTTGGGCGCGGAGCAGTGACTGGGCGATCTTCAATTTTTCCGCTGTTTCAAAGCGCAGCAGGCATGGCATGCGAACAGGGTAAAGAGGGCGCTGGGTGATGTTGTCCGAGGTGGCATAGCGCAGATCAATGACCGCGTCTGGGATCACGCCACGGACATCGACCAAGTCGAAGTTTTTCGCGAGTTCGATGGAACGGGCGGAAGCGAAGCCACTGCCACGCCCGCTTTGCGCGGTGCAGGCGGACATAACGATGATGTGAAGGACAAGAGGGATGATGCGCCAGGAATCTGAGGTCATGCGGAGTTTTTGCTTCCGTACTCATGCACGGCGGGGCAAGTTTGCAAACTCAGCTCTCTCTCATGACGCGTTATCAAGTCCTCACCACCCTGCTGCATCTCCTGACGTTCTACATCGGCGCGGGGATCGGCTCGTTCCTCAATGTGGTGATCTACCGCCTGCCGCTGGGCATCTCGGTGAACAATCCGAAGCGCAGCTACTGCCCGTCCTGCAAATATCAGATCCCGATGTGGCAGAACATCCCGCTGCTGAGCTGGCTGCTGCTACGCGGGAAGTGCGCGAACTGCGGCGGCAAAATCTCGATGCGCTACTTTTGGGTCGAGTTACTGACCGGGGTGTTGTTTTACATGGTGTTTCTGAAGGTCATCGGTGAATACGCCGACCCGTGGCCGCTCCTCAAAGTCTGGGGGCCGCATGTTCTGTGCCTGTGGGTGTTCGTGAGCCTGCTGGTCGCGGGCACGTTCATCGACATCGACCATTTCATCCTGCCGCACTCGATCACGATCGGCGGCGCGGTGGCGGGAGTGCTCGCCTCCTGGTGGGTGCCTGCGCTGGTGGAGCAGGAAACTCACACCTATGGCCTGATCATCTCCCTGGCCAGCGCAGCGCTGGGCCTGGGCGGCCTGTGGCTGGTGGTGGAGCTGGGAAAGCTGGCCTTTGGCCGGAAGAAGTTCGTCTTTGAAAAGGAAGTGGAGTGGCAAGTGACGCAGCCGGATGAGAACGAGCCGCCAGTGGTCACCTTCGGTGAGCACAGGTATGACTGGGCGGACCTGTTCATGCGCGCGAGCGACCGCATGGTGGTGACCTGCAACTCTTTGCAGGTGAACGATCGCACGTTTGGCGCGGTGACGGCGGAGCTGTGGATGGAAAAGCTCAAGGTACGCGATGGCGCGAGCCTGGAGGAGTTTTCGCTCGAAGGTGTGACCACGCTGCGGGCCAAAATCACCCAAGTCGTGATCCCACGCGAGGCGATGGGCTTTGGCGACGTGCTGTTTTTGATGATGATCGGCGCGTTCACGGGTTGGCAGGCCGTGATGTTCACTATTCTGGCCGCGTCGGTTCTAGGCACAGTATTTGCCGTGATTCATCGCGTCACCGGACGGGCGGAATGGGGCGCGAAGATTCCTTTCGGTCCCTATCTGGCGATGGGCGCGGTGTTGTGGATCTTCTACGGCCCACTCGTCGTGGACTGGTACATCAGCAAAACGATGTGGCGCTGAGCGCAACGCCCCCAGCAGAAGAGAGAGCGCCCCCCCCTTTGAACCGCCTCACGGCGAGTTCGCCCCTCTTCTGCTTCATCGGTCTGAGATCGAACGGTTGTTTCGCCAAGGTCCGAAAGCGCCTTGGGGTCTTCAAGCTGAAGTGGCCTTTTACAACGACACACCCGGCCTGCGTCACGGCTGGCCAAAATACCCCTTCACCTTCAGCTTCCGCCCAAAAATCTTCTCCCCGGCAGCGATGTAGAGGATGTCGCGGTCCTTACCGGCAAACTCAACGCTCACCACTTTGCCCAGCGGATCAGGTTTGGCGATGATACCGGCTAGACGACCAGCGGTGTCGAAGACCTGCACGCCGAGTTCGGTGGTGACGAAGTAGCGTCCGCTCGCCTCAGTCGTCGCTCCATCTCCGGAAGCGGTTTCCTTGCCGACGGGCAGCCACATCGTCATGTAGGGCGCTCCGCCGGTCAGCGTGCCGTCGTCTTCGATGCGCCAGGCCCACACATGCTTCCCGCCGTGCTCGGAAACCGCCAGCGTGCGTTCATCGGGCGAGATGGTTATGCCGTTCGGCTTCTGCACATGCCCCGCGTCGGCCACCACATGCTTTTTGTCCTTCGTGATGAGATGCACGCTCAGCGTCGGTGTCTCAGTGAAGTAGAGATTCCCCTTCTTGCTGACGACGAGGTCGTTGCACTTCACGCCGGTGAGCAGCACTTCCACCTCACCCTTCATCGTGATGGCGATGATGCGCTGCTCCTTGTTGTGGCAGGCGTAGAACCGACCATCGGGGCCAATTTGCAGACCGCTGATGCCGGGCAGGTTGTCGAGAAACAGATCCGTCTTTCCCGTGGCCACGTCGATCTTGTAGATCCCCTTCCCGGCTTTGACATCGGTGAAGAACAGATTCCCCGCCGCATCGCAGCACAGGCCGTCGGTGAAGACATAACCACTGGCAGCTTCCTTCCACGGTTCGCCGTCGATGAGGTAGTCGTGCAGCGAGGTGTCTTGGGCGAAGATGGGTGTGGCGAGGAGGCTGAGGGTGAGAAGGATGTGTTTCATGGTTGGGTCAGTTGTAAATGTCACTCCGGTGGCCGACGTCCACGATCAGCACAAGCAGAACACCATCATGGATTTCGTAAACCACACGGTAGTCTCCAGAGCGGATGCGCCAGCGATTGGCGGCCCCTTTCAGCTTTTTACACCCCGAAGGACGTGGTTCGGAGGTCAGTAGTCGAATGTCTTTCTGTAACTGCGCCTGCACCGACTTCGTCAGCTTGTAGAAGGCACGGTCTGCGGCCTTGGTGAACTCAACGCGATAAGTCATGGCAGCAGGCCGCATTTCCGCTGCACTTCTTCCCATGGAATGTTCGGCCCGCCCTCGGCCAGCGCCGCGTCAGCACGGGCGTTGTCATAGGCATCTTCGGCCTCCTCACGCTTCTGCTCCATCCAGTCCACGAGTTCAAAAAACTGCTTGGGCGGCAGCGATTCGATGGCCTGCTCGATTTCAAGGATGGTGCTCATGCGATGGAAGATAGTCGAATCTCGTGAACGCTCAACGGCTCACTTCCTCCACAGCCAGCGCAGCGTGTCCGGCAGCAGCGCACCGCCGTGCTTGCCGTTGTGGGTGCCTTCGCCGAGGACGAACTGGTAATCGTAACCGGCAAACTTCAGCGATGCGGCCATGTCTTGGTTGGCGAGCGGCCAGTTGCCGAACTGGTTGTCGAGATCGTTCTTGCCGTCCTGGAGGAAGACCTTGAGCGGCTTCTTGTCGGTCTTGCGGATCAGCGCGGGATAGACATGACCGCCACGGATGTTCGTGAAGCTGCCGATGTGGCTGATCACCTTGCGAAACGCGTCGGGACGCTCCCAGGCCAGCGTGAAGGCGCAGATGCCGCCGCTGCTGTTGCCGCAGATGCCGCGTCCTTCGGGATCATCGGTCAGCTTGTAGCTCTTGGCGACTTCGGGGAGGATTTCTTCAATCAAGAAGCGGGCATGCAGGTCGCCGAGGGAATCGTATTCAAAGCTGCGGTTGCTGCGCGGCTTTTCCTTCGGGTTGCTGGTGGGAAACACGCCGGGATTGATGAAGATGGCGATCGTCACCGGCATCTCGCCTTTGGCGATGAGATTGTCGAACACCACAGGCACGCGGAACTGCCCGTCCGTCTTCACAAAACCGCCGCCGTCGCAGAACACCATCACGTTCGCCGGTTGTTCGGCCTTGTATTGGGCCGGAACGTAGATCCACCAGTCACGCGTCGTGCCGGCATAAATCTTCGAGTTCGTCCAGGCCGGCATCTGCGTCACCTTGCCCTGCGGCACGTCTTTGTTGATCTGCGAATCGGGTCCGAGGACATACTGATCATCCTGCGGAGCGGCTTGGGCGAGACTGACGAGACACAACGAAAGAGCGGCAACGGTGAGAAACTTCATGGGTCGAATCCGAACGAGAGCGCGGCGCGACATCTTGCAGGCACCCTCCCCCACGAGAGGGGAAATGGCTCCCGCACCGTCAAAGAAGCTCAAAAGGAGCGCGGACGCCCTCGTCCGCAGTCACCCGGCAATCCAGCAATTCGTCATTCATTCCCAGCCCCCGTCTCCGTAATGCGCATTCCTTGCCAGGGTGTTCAGCCGCGTCCTCGGCGACCTCTGGGATCGCCCGCCGACGGACTGCTGGGCTGCGGTGCGCTCGGACGCTGCTGCGGCGTGAATGATGGGCGCGACTGTGGGGCGCTCGGCTGCGGTGCACTCGGACGTGGCGGTGGTGTGAATGAAGGACGCGACTGCGGCACGCTCGAGCGTGGTGGAGGCGTGAAGGAAGGGCGTGGCTGCGGCGCACTCGGACGTGGCGGAGGCGTGAACGACGGGCGCGATTGCGGCGCACTGGGGCGCGAACTCGACGGCGCGCTCGGACGCGGCGTAGGCGTGAACGACGGGCGTGACTGCGGCGCACTGGGGCGTGAACTCGACGGCGGAGTGAAGGAAGGCCGCTGTTGCGGAGTTAATGACGGCGTGCTCGGACGCGGTGGAGGCGTGAACGATGGGCGCGACTGAGGCGCACTGGGGCGCGAACTCGACGGCGGTGTGAAGGAAGGACGCTGCTGCGGAGTGATCGACGGTGTGCTCGAACGCGATGGAGGCGTGAAGGAAGGGCGCGAGGACGGCCCGGTAGAGCGCGAACTGGACGGTGGCGTGAACGACGGACGCGAGGGCGTTGCCGGGCGCACCTCGGGCTTGGTTTCCGGAGGCCGGGACGTCTGCGGGATGCCCTGGCGTGAGCCCAAAGGTGAAGTTGGGATCGCTGGGCGCACCTCGTCGGCCTTCCTGAAGGTCGATCCGGGCATGGGGGGCCGGCCTTCAGCCGTGGCCGATGGATTGCGCGATGAAGAGGAGCCTCTTTCGGAAACGTCCGGGCGCTGGCTGCTGCCCGTGCCCGGTAAGGGCAGGGCGTCAGGTCGGCCGAAGCGTGAGCGTGAATCCGATGGCGTGCTTCCCGTCCGTGGTGTGGGTGATTGACCGGGGGTGTCCGCAGGCGTGGCCTTGCGCACTTCCAAAGGCATCGCACGCGGTGTTTCACCCGCGCCGCTGCGCGAAGAGCCGGAGCTGCGGCGCTCCGTCATCGAGAGCGTGCGGCCCACGGCGGGCGGCGGTGTGGTGCTGGTGGCGATCACCGGCCGGCGCCCGGGCAGATTCTTCGGCAAGTTGCGTGACTCCTGCTCGCGCTGGCTGCGCAGCCGGTTGCTTTGCTCGCTGTTGCCAGCGGAGCGCCAGCCACGGTCGATCTCCGGCTGTGCGATGCGTTCCCGCACGCGGGAGGGCAATCCAGGGCTGTCATCGCGACGGATGTTGGGGGAGGCCACGATCAACTGGCCGCGGTCCAAGCGGGAAAGGCTGCGCGGATCACGATCTCCGTCGCGGTTCAGCCAGTCGCGGCGCATGCCCTCGTCATCGCGACGCAGCGAGTAGCGCGGCACCCGGTCTCTGCCCATGCGGTCCATGCGGTTCACATCCGGCCCGCCCACGAAGATGTTGTTCACCACCGTGTTGTTGTAGGAGATGTTCGTGATGTTCACCGACTGGTCAAAGTACGTCATATTGTTGCGGCGGTTCATCAAAAAGGGCCGCAGCGACGTGCGGCAGGCGAACGACGCAAACGGCACAAAGCTGTAGTAGCTCGGGCCGATGTCATAGTAGCTGTCCGTCCAGGTGCTGAAGCCCACGCTGGCAGACCATGAGGCCTCCGGCGGCAGCGGTGCCCAGCCGATGTGCTCGTTGCTCTGCCGCCACGAAACCCACGCCGGCGCCCAGTCATAGCCCGGCACCCAGCACCAGCGCCCCGCGTTCATCATCCAGCGGCCATAATGATACGTGGCCCAGCCAAAGGGCTCGTCCGTCATCCACGTCCAGCCACCGTCCGTGTGGGCCCAGTAACCATCTGTGTATGGTTGCCAGCCATCACCCACCATCTCTGGGTAAGGCTCCCAGCAGTAACCGTAGTTGTCGATGTAAACCCAGTCCCCGTAGGGCTGTAGCGCATCGTAAAAGAAATCGATGGAGACATCGACGTTCGCCTGTGCGCGCTGGACTGGCGCGATGAGGATCAAAAGGGCCGTGAAAGCCAGAGCAAGAGTTTTCATTGCTCTCCTTGACGCATTCCCCACCCCGTTATTCAGCCGCTCGTTTCCCACCGCTCTGAATTACTCCTTTTTTATCGCTGTCGCCTCCATGCTCGTCGCCTCGTTCTCTCACGCGACGGGAGTGGATCAGCGCCCACTCTCAAACTTCCCCCTTTCTACGCCGCCATGCGCGCGTTCTCGAGCAACTCCGTCAGATGACGTTGCGCCCGCAGCACCGGCACCTCACTGCCAAACGCCAGATCCAGCACCGGCCGGGTCTTGGTGATACGCTCCGCCAGCGCCTCGGCGTCGTCATCCAGCGTGTCGGCGGCGTCCGCCAGCTTGATCAAGCGCGTCTGCCAGTCGCATGCGTACAAGCGCTTGAGGTGAATGCCTTCGTCCAACTCCGGATCGCGGCTCAGGCGCTGCACGCGCGAGGCGATCACACGGCCGAAAAGATTGGCCAGCTCATCAAACGACACGTCCGTTTTTTCCAGCACATTGTGCAGCAGCGCCGTGGCCAGCACCGGCCCGTCCTGGCAGTGATACTGCGCCGATACTGTCAACGCGACTCGGGTGGCTTGGGCAAACGACGGCGGCACCTCATCCTTTCGCTGCACCTCCGCGGAATGGACCTGCGCGGCAAACGCGGCGGCCTTCTGCCACAGCGGCTGGGCGATGGCGGCGGCAATGCCCGCCTGCTGTTCTCTCAGATGCTCGGAAATAAAAAAGGCCATGACATTCATATCCGCTCTTTCGCAGCTGCTCCTCGCGCTGGATGTAGGCACCTGAGCGACGCGCCGACAATGTTTTGTCCTGGCAATAGTCAGGCCTGTTTCCTATAGCTTTTGCACTGACTCGGCTTGGCTTGGCTTGGCATCACCGGCGGCAGTTTGTCGTCTCACTCCGTTCGGCCCTCCTATTCGTCATCGGGTCTAACGCGTTGGCAATGGTTTGCAGTTGTTGACGGTTGTTGACCGTGGTTTGGAATCGTCCTCGTGAAGATGCTCTCTCTGCGCCTTCGCAATCTCCTGCGGTGCAAAAGGAATGGATCCGCGTCTCCCTACCGCAGCGGCCAGGGAGCCGGTCGTGGGGTCGGAGGAAGATAGCCGTACCCGCCCACCGACATGTGCCGACTCTGAAGATAAGGATAGCCAGGAGCATATGTCCGCGTCGTCACCGGCGCGAGGTAGCGGTTCGTCGTGTAGGTGCGCGGGTAAGACGTACGGTAACCGTACCCCGACCCGACATACGGCGAGCCGTAACTAGAATACGAGCGGCCGACGTGGGTCGGGCAGGTGTTGACGTAGCGTGGCGAGCTGTAGCCCACGGTGCGGTAGCCATAGGGGTAGGCGTCGTAGGCGCAGGAGGACAGCGCACAGGCCGCCGCAAGCCCGCAGGCAAATAAGCGTAAGGGGTTCATAAACATGGGGGATTGAGGGTTGAGGAGCGGCGTTGAGGCAAGGAAAGATCGCCGTTGTCGGTGCCCAGGCTTGGAGTCGCCAGTATAAGTATCGTCTCAGCACCTCTACGCGGCCTTACCTGATGCCAAAGTCATCGGTCAAGGAGTGGTCAAGGCGTCGCGGGTTGAGCCACCTCCTACGCGTCCTCGGCTCAATGCGTTGACCGTGGTTGACGGTTGTTTGGAATCGTCCGTGCGTTGACGCTTGGGTCAACGGCCACGACATCGTCAAAGAAGGAGCGCGGACGCCCTCCGTTCTCCCGAATAACTTCCACTGTTATGCGGCAGCGGGGAGCTGGGTCAGGGCGAAGCCCAGGGCTGAGGCTTCCTGCTCAAGGCGGTGGCGACGACGTTGAAGTTTGAGCGGGGTGAGCTTGAAGGCTTCTTGCTCATCGTAGCTGCGCTGGCTCTTGATGACGCCGTAGATCACCCGCGCCAGTTTGTGGGCTGTTGCGGTGATGCCTTCAGCCTTGCCCAGCTTGCCTTTGAACCGTCGCAGCATCTGCCCCATCTGGGACTCGGTTCGTTGCAGCGAGAAGGCGGCCATTCGCAGCGCTCGCGCCAGCCGGCTGGGCACTTTGCGCGTTTTGGCCTTGAGCACTTTGCCGCCGCTGACCCGGTTGTCGGGGCAGAGCCCCAGCCACGAGGCGAACGCTCCGGCGCTGGGGAACGCGCGGAACATTTGCTCCCGCGTACCGACCTCGCTGGTCAGTGTGCTGAGCACTCCGGCGGACACGCCGGGGATGTCGCTGAGGTCCACCCCATAAAAGCGCCATCCGGTCTGATACACTCCCGTGTTGGGGCTGTTCTTGGTGAGCTTGTGCTGCTTGCTGGACGCGGCGGGCAGCGGGGCCGTCACCTGGCTTTCCACCTTGGCAGCCAGTGCTGCGAGCTGCTGGTCACATGCGCTGATGGCTTTTTGCACTTGCTGCCAGCTTTCCCATGCCTGCTTCAACACAAAGAGATACTCAGGGCGGTAGTCGCCTTTGAGTGCTTCGAGGATGTCTTGCAGCGGGCTGCGGCAGCGCCGGTCACGCAGCCTGGCCAGCGCATGCGCATCGCGCTCGCCTGCCAGGATGGCGCTGATGATGGCCTGGGCGCTGACGCCGTCGATGTCGCTGAAGACGTGATGCAGCTTCAAATTCATCTCGGTGAGCACTTTCTGCATGAGGTGGAGCTGTGTGGCGGCGTGCTCGATCATCTCGCTGCGGTGGCGCATGAGGTAGCGCAGTGGCACGATCTCCAGCGCGGGGCGGAAGGATTTGCGCAGCAGTCCGGCGGCGTGCAGCTGCTGCAGCCACTGCGCGTCGCACACATCGGTTTTCTTGCCGGGCACGCCTTTGACGTGGCGGGCGTTGACCAGATACACATCAATGCCCGCCTCGGTGAGCTTGTCTTAGAGCATGATCCAGTAGTTGCCGGTGCTTTCCATCGCCACGGTGGTGATGCTGTGCTCACGCAACCAGTCACGCAACGCCTCCACACCGCTGGTGTAGGTGGCGAAGGTGCGCACGGTCTGCTCGCAGCGCTCTGGCGGCAGTGCGGCGACGAACCCCTCCGCGCCCACGTCGATGCCTGCCGCATCGGGGTGGTGCCGTGGATTGATGGATGGTGTGGCGCTTTGTTTAGCCGTGGTCTTTTTACGGCGACTCTTAGGTTTGCTAGCGGCTTGTTTTTTGGTTTTCTTCATGTGCGGCGGTGGGAGGTCTGACGCGAAGGCCACAGCCGAAAGAGATTGGGCAATCTCCTGAACAGGGTCACCGCCCCGTCTGGTTGCCCAGAGGGGCGGGCCACTATTGTTCCACTCGCGGAAGCGGCGGTCATACTCCCGGACGGGTTTGCATTGCTGCAACACCATTGACTGGACGACCTGCACTTCGCGGCAGGCCCCTTCTTTGCTCGCCACGCTCCGCCTTGGCAAACAAAGAAAGTTACTCCCTGTTCCACACTCCACGCCAGCGAAGTTCGGGTGCTCCCGAATAACTTCACGAGCCTGCGAACCCCTGAGCGGGTAAAATGATGAGGGGTAGAATGATGGGAGCGATCATTTTACCTGCCATCATTTTACCATCGGACCGCATGCGTGCTGTGAGTTACTCCCAGTTCCACAATCCAGCCGCCTTGAGTTCAGGTGCTCTGCGGTGTGGAATTAATCAGCGGTTCCCTAACGCGCCGTTGACGGTGGTTTTCAAACAACCGTCAACCACTGCAAACAACCGTCAACGATCGCCAACATCCTTGAAGGCGGACTCACGTCCGCTGCTACTGCCAACCACCGCAAACCATCGCCAACGACTGTCAACCATCGGCTGGCCGCGAGAATACGCCTTCATGCCACGTTCGTGATGATCGAATGCGTCTCTCGATTCTCTTTCTTCTCTCCTCCATCCTCTCCGCCCGTGCGGCGGTGGATTTTTCTCATCAGATCGTGCCGATCCTGCGGGAGCACTGCGCGGAGTGCCATGCGGGGGACAAGAAGAAGGGCGGGTTCTCTTTCAATGACCGGAAGGCGTTGCTGGAGGGCAGTGAGAACGGGCCGGTGGTGGCTGCGGGCAAGGCGGGCATGAGCCGGATGATGGAGGTCATTCTCACGACCGACTCGGACGAGCAGATGCCGCCGAAGGGCAAGCGGGTGCCGGCGGATCAAATCGCGCTGCTGAAGGAATGGATCGACTCGGGGATCGCGTGGGAGGAGGGATTTGCCTTCAAGAAACCGGCGTATGAGCCGCCGCTGAAGCCGCGCTCCCCTGCCCTGCCTGCGGCGGTGGAGGGTCGCAGTCACCCTCTTGACCGCATCCTTGACCACCACCTTGACTCCAAGAAACTCCCCCGCCCTGCCGCCATCGACGACCGCACCTTACTGCGCCGGGCTTCGCTGGATCTCATCGGCCTGCTGCCCACGCCGGAGGAAGTGGCGGCCTTTGACCAGGACAAGACTGCTGACAAACGCGCGCGGCTTGTTGAGGCGCTGCTGAAGCGTGACATCGACTACACGGAGCACTGGCTGACGTTTTGGAACGACCTGCTGCGCAACGATTACGGCGGCACGGGCTTCATCACCGGCGGGCGGAAGCAGATCAGCAACTGGCTGTATCATGCGCTGATCACGAACCTGCCCTTTGACCAGTTTGTGCGCGAGCTGATCGCGCCGCCGAACGACGAGAGCCGGGGCTACATCGACGGCATCAAGTGGCGCGGTGATGTGAGCGCGGGGCAGACGGTGGAGATTCAGTTCGCGCAGAGCGTCTCGCAGAGCTTTCTCGGCATCAACATGAAATGCGCCTCGTGCCACGACAGTTTCATTGATCGCTGGAAGCTCAGCGAGGCCTATGGCCTGGCGGCGATCTATTCGACTCGACCGCTGGAGATTCATCGCTGTGACAAACCCATCGGCCAGCAGGCTGCGGCGGCGTGGTTGTTCCCGGAAATCGGCCAGATCGACGCCAAGGCCGCTCAGCCGGAGCGCTTGAAGCAGCTCGCCGCGCTGATGACGCATCCGCAAAATGGCCGCACACCGCGCACGATGGTGAACCGTCTGTGGCAACGTCTGATGGGCCGTGGGATCGTGCATCCGGTGGATTCGATGCAGACGGAGCCGTGGAATGCTGATTTGCTCGATTACCTGGCCACTTACCTCGTGGAGCACGGTTACGATTTGAAGAAGACGCTGGCCCACATCGCCACCTCGCAGGCGTATCAGTCGCACGCGCAGATCGTGACGAAAGAGACCGACGACCACGGTTACACCTATGCGGGTCCGCGTGCCAAACGCCTCACGGCGGAGCAGTTCGTGGATGCCATCTGGCAGCTCACCGGTGCCGCGCCGACAAAGATGCACGCCAGCGTGCTGCGGGGCAAAGTCGATCCCGCTTTGGCAAAGCAGATCACCGTGAAGGGCCAGTGGATCTGGGGAGACAGCGCGAAGCCTGGCAGCACGCCGCCTTCCGGCGAAAGCATCACGCTGCGCAAGACGATCAAGCTCGACGCCGATCCTGCCAGTGCCAGCGCCGTGATCACCTGCGACAACGGCTTCACGCTGTTCGTGAACAACCGCAAGGTCAGCGAGGGCGAGGATTGGAGCAAGCTGGCCGCCGTGCCGCTGCAAAACGTGCTCAAAAGAGGGGCCAATACATTCATCGCCATCGCCACCAACGCGGGCAAAGGTCCGAACGCCGCCGGATTCTTCTTCGACGCCCGCATTCGCGATGCCGCAGGCAAGGAAACCTCGATCAGCAGTGATGCATCGTGGGAATGGACCGCTCAAGCACCGGCAGGCGGCAAAGAAGGCAGGCTCGGAGCCTTTGAGGCGAAGGATTGGAAGCCCGTCACGGTCGTCACCGCACTGCCGGTTTGGCAGAAGACCATCGACACGCAGGCTCCGGCCTTGCTCGCGCAAGGAGCCGCCGGTTCCAATCACATGATCCGCGCCTCTTTGATGAAGGCCGACTTCCTCATGCGCACCCTGGGGAGGCCGAACCGCGATCAAATCGTCTCCACCCGCCCGAACGACCTCACCACACTGGAGGCCATCGACCTGGCGAATGGGAGCATTTTGGCCGACGCGATCAGCCAAGGAGCCAAACGCCTGCTGAAGACGGCGAAGGGCGATTTCATCACGCCGCTGTATCACCACGCTTTGTCCCGCGATCCCACGAGTGCCGAACTCGGCACCGCGAAGGAAATCCTCGGGGCCACACCCACGCAGCAATCCCTCGAAGACCTGCTCTGGGCCGTGTGCATGCTGCCGGAATTTCAGTTGGTGCGCTGAGTCCCGGCGCAAATACACGGACTGCCCGGCACCGGCATGAAATCAATGATTGATTTCATGGGGTCAATACCCCACAATAATTAAGTCTCAAAGGTAAGTTAATAATTAGCACCTAGCTAGTGATGCGTCACCACCACCTCATCCTTCTCGGCCTGGCAGTCTCGCTGCTCGCCTCCTGCTCATCCTCAGTTGGGGTCAAAAAGAATGCCGCGCGCATCACCGCTGTGAGGACCACGGCTTACACGCACAGCGAGTCTGACCATATCATTTACGGGGCCAGGACAGCGGTGGGCACCAATCTGAAATACGGCAATGTGCGCAGCGCGGCCGCCGACTGGTCCGTTTACCCGGTGGGCACGGTTTTCCAGATCGAGGGACTGCCCTATGTTTATCAGGTCGATGATTACGGCTCGGCACTGGTCGGCACGAACACCATCGACCTCTACAAGCCGGACAAGGCCACCATGAACGCCTGGGGCGTGCGCAATGTGAACATCCGGGTCATCAAATGGGGTTCATTTTCGAAGAGTCTCTCCATTTTGCGCCCTCGCACCGCCTACTCGCACATCCGCAGGATGGTGTCGCGCATCGAAGGCAGCTCGTAGGACACGCCATCGTGACACGACAGGAGCGAGCGGATCATGTGCTGAGGAGGCTGCGGCAGCTCTACCCTGACCCACCCGTCCCTTTGGATCACACCGATGCCTTTACCCTGCTGGTGGCGGTGCTCCTTTCCGCCCAATGCACCGATGTGCGGGTGAATCTGGTCACCCCAGCGCTGTTCAAGCTGGGAAACACTCCGGCAAAGCTGGCCGAGGCACCGTTGGAGGAGATCCTGACTATCGTCCGGCCCTGCGGTCTGGGACCGCAGAAGGCCAAGGCCATCAAAGAGCTTTCCCGCCTCCTGCTGAGCGAGTATCAGGGCCAGGTGCCTGCCTCGCTCGAAGCGCTCGAACAACTGCCCGGAGTCGGCCATAAAACCGCCCAGGTGGTCATGGCGCAGGCGTTTGGTGTGCCTTCCTTTCCCGTGGACACGCACATCCACCGGCTGGCCCAGCGCTGGGGCCTGACCACGGGGAAATCTGTGCTGCAAACCGAGCGCGACCTGAAACGGCTGTTTCCCACCGATTCCTGGAACAAGCTGCATCTCCAGATCATTTTTTACGGCCGGGAACACTGCACCGCCCGTGGCTGCGACGGCACCGTCTGCGAACTCTGCCGCGACTGCTTCCCGGAGCGCCAGAAAGCCAAACGCACGCGCAAAGCATAAAAAATGGCCCCCTGCGGGAACAGGGGGCCGGGTCTTGAGCAGGAGTGAATGGATTTACCAGCGCAGACGGAAGGTAGTGCGCAGGGCTCGGGTGGTGTCGCCGAAGTCAGCACCGATGCCGATGTCGAACATGGGCAGCACCCGGAAGTAGGTGGAGAAGTCGAGCACTTTGCTGTCGTACTTGTCCGCGCTGCTGACGGTCACACCGGCCTGGACTTCCATGAAGTCGAAGGGTGTAAAGCGCAGGGCAGGACGCACATAAATCGAGCCGTCACTGAAGCTCACAGCGGTGTCCTTGGCTTTCAGGCTCGCGTAGATCAACCCGGCTTCGGCCACAAAGGTGAGGCGATTATTGATCAAGGTCGTGTGGAAACCAGCGCCAGCCTGGATGGTGGCAAAGTCGTAGTCCGCCTTCGTAGCGCCGGCCACGGTGCCGCCGCCAGAGCCGCTGCCCCAGGACGCGCCAAATTTCAGATAAAGCGGATTGAACAAGGCCACCGTCAGCGCACCACCGATGGTGTGGGCACCATCCAGATCTTTTTCCTTCGGGTCCACATAGCGGTAAAACACCTCCACATTGTCAAAATTGACGATGTTTGGTCCCTGAGGGCTGCCGTAACCAGCGGCACCGGGAGGAGGCGTGTTAAAACCTCCCGCGCCTTGCGGCGCATAAGAAGACACCGGCCCGGGAGGAGGCGCGGAGGCATACGGATCGGGATAGGGCAGCGGCGCAGTGACATTGGAGGTGACCATGGGCGGCGGCATGCTGTTGGGATAGGCAGGCACCGTTGGCGGCGGCATGGTGCCGTAACCGGGAGGGGGCACACCCATCACTCCATAGCCAGGAGGAGGCGCTCCTTGGCCGGAGGCATTTTCACAAAGCATGGTTCCGAGAACCAAAATGCCAAAAATCGTCTTTTTCATGACAGGCGGGGCAAATATTAATTATTTAGACAAGTTAGATATTCTCTCATCTAAACGAGTTCGGCAAACCTTTTTTGCAGTTTTGAGATTTTCCATTTTCGCAATGGTTTTCCCGAAGGCTGGGTTCACCCCGCCTACCACACCCGCCAGAACTTCAAGCCCTGCGCGATTTCAACCCCCAGATGACGAGCAACCCGAGAATCAGAGCGCCCAGAATCACCCACGTCGAGTTTCCCTCGGCCCCAGTGTCTTTGGTGGCTGCTTCCGGCATGATCGCCACCACTTCGGTTGTTTTGGGGGCCAAAACAGCCGGTTTCACGGCTTCCACACCCGCTACCATAGCCTGCCCCGCCGCACGAAGTGCTTTTTCCCAGTCCACATTCAAAAGCAGATCCCAGCCAGGGTTGTCATTCTTGATCCGGCAGCCGCAGCGGCCCACGAGAAACATGCTCGCCTCTTCCAGCGTCGCGTCATCGAGCAAAGCCAGTGGCCAAGCTCCAAGCACCCTGCCCTTCCCAAACACCGGGGCCGCAAAACTCGTGCTCGCCGGATCGAACTCGCCCTTGGGCCCCGCCAGCATCTTCAAGAGCACCTTTTCCTCTGGATCATCGCGCCGCAGCCGCAGTGTGGTGAATTTTAGCCGCAGCGGCGGTCCTGGCCCCAGTTGGCTGTCCGGGTCGTTCGGATCTTGAATCGGCAGCGCGGCCACCTGCTCCAGGAACCGCAGCCGTTTCTCGATGCGCTCCACCTCCGCCGCATCCTGCGGCGATCCGTTGTCGGCGATAACCCAGATGAAAGAATCTCCGGCCAAAATGCTCTCGACGATCTTTTTCCGCGCTGACGAGTCCAGCAAGGCAGCCAGCGAGGACTGGTCCAATGTGCCGGACCAGACAAGCTGGCGGCTCTCACGCGAATTGCGCAGTTCCGCTTTCGTCACCGCGACATCACGAGAGGTCGTGATGTCCATATTCGCCTTCCCGTTCGCCCTTAACGGCCGCAGAACATCCTGCAATGCGGTGTCCTGCGCCGCGCTCGCAGGCAGCACGAGATGAAACTTGTCCGCCTCCCAGCGGTCCAGGGCATAACGAAACACCGGGATCGTGCAGGCGCACGCTCCACTGGCGCAAACAAGGCTGAGCAAGGTGGCTAGTCGCATGATTATTTCCCAAAGCACTGCACCTTGCCGTCCATCGTGCTGACATACACGCGGCCTTGCGCCACAGTGATGCCGTCCCAGACGGGCGGGGAGGTGAGATCGAGGCCGGTGCTTTGCTCGCCGGTTTCGGTGTTCACGGCCCACATTTTGGCACCACGGCGGCCTTCGAGGGCTTCGTTTTGCTCGTTGAGTTCCTGGAGGATAGCGGGGTCTTTGGCGGCGAGGCGTTCGAAGGCGTATTCTTCGTCGATGGTATCAGGAGCACCGCTGACGAGGACGGTTTTGCCAGCCAAAGCCATGCTGCGGGCGACGATGGGGACGAAGCGGTCCCAGGTGTGCTTCACGAAGCTGCCTGCGCCACCCGCTTTACCGCCTTTGCTTCCAGCGGCGGGTTTGAACCATAAGGCGGCTCCGACTTTGCCTTTGCCAGTTTCGACACCGGCGCCGATGCCGTGGAGGTTGTTGCCGGAGTTGTCGCGTGAGTCGCCGTTGTCGAAGTTGATGAAGACGATGGCATCGGCGGGCTTGGAATCAGGGGCTTCAAAGCGCTGCTGCACCTCACCGGGCGAGAGCGCCTTGTGATAGAGGGCGAACTGGTCGAGCAGGCCGCTGAAACCACCGGCACTGCCTTCAGCGGCACCTTCGCCGTTGCCGAGATACATCGGGCGGGCGGGTTTGGAGGCGAGGAGATCGCTCGTGCCTTCGGCGACGAGTTTGCCATCGAGATAGAGGCTCATCTTTTTGTCAGCGGCCAAAGTGCCGACGAGATGATGCCAGCCTTCGGTCAAAGCTTCCGCAGAAACGATGGTGCTGAGTTTGCCCGCGCTGCGGATGTGGAGCTGCGGCTTCTTTTCGCGAATGTCGAGCGCGAGACCTTGCAGCGGGCCGCCGTGATGGAGGACGGTGCCATTCGCAGTGTCGGGCAACACCCATGCCTCGACACTGATGGCTGTTTGCGCTGGATTCAACGCATCGGCATTGGGAAGGAGCACGGAGCCTGCAATCGGCGCGTTGGCGACGGCAGGAGCTTCAGCTTTGCCCTTGCCCTTCTTTTTGCCATCGCCCTTTTTCGCCGCCTTGCCTTCTTTGACGAGCTTCGGCGGCTGCACGGCGAGCGGCTGACCATCGGGGCCGAGGGTGAGGCTGTTGCCTTTGCGCTCGGTGGTGGCGGACTCGGTGTCGTAGGCTTGGTCCGGCGGCGTTTTGGGCGTGGAGAAGAGTGTGTACTCCATCGTGGTGGTCCACTTGTAGTACTGCGCCTCGCGGCCATACGAGTACACGTTCTTGTCATCGTGGACGAGGATGCGTCCAGATGGCGCATACTTGCCGGCCTGGAAGTAACCGCCGTGACCTCCGGCAAAGCTCTTGCCATAGACCCAGTAGCTGCGGTGGAAGTTCGAGTCGTCGAGGAAACCCATCGGCGCGAAAAGATGAGCGCCTTCGCCTTTGTGGGCACCGCCTTGTTTGTCGAAATCACCGCTGACAGGGCCGACTTCGACGCGTTTGCCGTCCTCGACGATTTTTTGCGTGCGGAGGTAGGTCCACTTGCCGTCGCTGCTGAGGATGTCGTTGAGGGCGACGGGCATTTGCAACGTCTTGTGGCGGTCATTGAGGTCGCCGCCGGTGTCGGGGTCTTTGTCGTCGTAGTTTTGCTTCACGCGAATCTCGCCTGTCTTTGCATCAAGACGGTAGAACCACAAACCGCCATCAAGGAAGCAGGAATGCCCAGCAATGCAGCTCACGAGGCCGTTTTCGACCAAGACGCTGCCATGCACCGGCCACACGCTTTCCATCATTTCCCAAGCACCATGGCTGAGCATGACCGGAGCCGCCTGGAAGCGTCTATTGCCTGCGCCGTCCTTCGCGCGCAGGCAATAGACCTGCCCATCTTTGCCGCCAAAGAACACGCGGCCTTTCCAATACGTCGGCGGTGAGTCAATGCGGCCACCGGCGATGAAATGCCACGCGGGTTTGCCCGTGGCGGAGTCAAAGGCGTGCAGCGTGTGCTTATCGACCTCGGAGACAAAGGTGAGTCCAGCAGCGGTGGTGGTGGTGCTGAGCGGCGGCGTGAGCTTCACTTCCCAGGCCATGCCGAGGTCTTTTTTCAAATCGGACTTTGCCGCGCCGCTGCGGGCGTTGTCGCTGCGATAGGTCGGCCAGTCTTGGATGTCAGCTTCCTTTTCTTCGATGGCATCGGCATACCCCGGGCCTTTGACGAGGCGCTGATCGTCGGGCGTGTTCGCAGGCATCGGGTAACGTGGCTCGGAGGCCATGACGGCCATGCCATCGAGCTTCGCTTCGGGATAGCAGGCGCAGTTGTGCGGCCCGGCATAGGTGAGGCCATTCGCAGGCATCACGCCGTAGAGACAGGCACCGCGCACCCAGTGGTTCAGATCCCAGTGCTGCTTCTCCATATCGACATACTCGATGCCAGTGCGCGATGGCATGATGTACTTCTCCGTGGCCTTGCCCATGTAGCAGCGATGATGGAACCAGTAGGTGCCCTCCGGCACATCGGGGAAAAAGCTTTTCTTCTTCTCGCCAGTGATCGGGTCAAAGCCGCGATACTCGCCGCTCTGCGTGCCTTGGAGATTGCCCGAGTTCCACACCAGCCCTTGCGCCACGACGACATCTTCCAGACTACGATAGCCGCTCTTCTCATGCGGCGCGGTCCACATGTCTTTGCCCGTGTCCGCGTTCACGCCTTTCATCGCGCCATCACCACCGGCATAAATGATCACGTCATTGTGCATGACGATGCGGGGCGCAAAGTTGAACTCATACAAGGCGCGGCGCTTCGTGGGATCGGTGGTGAATTTCACCTCGCCTGTCTTCACATCACGCGCCGCGATGCCGTCGCCATTGTAATAGACCACGCGCTTGTCATCGAGCGCCAGTGTCACGGGAGCGATACGATCCTCCTGCTCCCACAAGGTCTTGCCGCTCTCCGCATCGACAGCGACGAGATGCTTCGGCTTGCCATCCCAGTTGAACTCCGTTTCCACACGCTTCTGATCGCTCTGCGCCTTCACGGCAAACTCCTGGTTCAGCCGCCACGCTTCCTTGTTCACCAGCGCGTAAATCGTGCCGTTGCGCATGATGATTTCCTCCGTGCCCTTGGTCTGCGGATACTCGCGAACGAGTGCGCCCGTGGCACCATCGAAACACGAAACAGGCGCGGTGATGCCCATGGTGACGTACACCTTGTCACCCATCGCCACGAGGCGTCGCGTGAGCTGTGTGGGGCCGGATTTCAGCGGCCAGAGATGCGCACTCCACTCCGGGATCGGCTTTTTCCACAGCACCGTTCCATTGAAGGCATCCCGCGCGATGAGCATCCACTTCGCAGGCATCAGGATGGAGATGCGGCTGCCTTCATCAATGATGTAAAACGTGCGTCCGCCTGCCGAAACCTGCGCACTGACCGACGACATGCGATCATGATGCCGGCTCCAGCGCGGATTGCCAATCCACTGCATCCGTGATGGCGGGCCGACGAACATGTCCTTCGAGGTCGGGTTGCCTTTGCTGTCATAGGCGTAGTGCGTCCACTCATCCATGTCCTTCGGCCACGCTTTGGTGATCTTCTCCCATGCGCCGTTCTTCTTCACCATCGCCACGCCCAGCGGCGTGAGCACGCGGTCGATCTCCTCTTTAGAAACCGCCGCATCTTCCACCACGAGCAGGTTCACATAATTCTCGATGTAAGGCAGGTGCTTGCCATTCCACTCGGAAACTGCCACCGCGCCGCTCACCCCGGCCTTGTAGATGGCATCGCGGATCGCAGGCACCTTGTCCGCCTCTTGGGTCAGCCCCTGAACCTGATAAGCTTCATTCGCCCGCAGCTTCTGTGTCGTGGAAGCATCGCCACAGCCGACATGGACGACGATGCCGCCTTTGACGCCGGATTGCGTGAGGATGTCAGATGCCTCGTCGGCGAAGAGCGGAGGGCATAGGGCGAAGAGAAAAAGTGCGAGGCGTTTCATGGTTGGCGGCAAGTAAGGCGGCTGTAACGTGGGCACAGGGGTGAGCTTTCAGGCCAGTTGCCCGCAACACGGAGCTCCAAGGTTAGAATCCGCCCGCTTTACTTGAGATACTGCTCAAAGTCCTTCGGCAGCGCGTCTTTGCCGCCGAGATCGCGGCAGACCATGGCGAGCGACTTCGCCTGCTTCGCCAGTTTTTCATCCTGCGGCGCGGCGGTGATCTTGGTGTCCGTCAAACGAAGCGCGGACACGGCGGCGAGTCGGACCAGCGAGGTTTCGGATCCAAGATCGAGGGTGAGGGCACGGTGAAAGTCCATCAGCGCGAGATCGGGCTGCTTTTGAGCTTCCTCATTCCAAACAGCGCGCAGGTAGCACAAACCGGCGAGACGCGACGCACGCAGCCGCTTGAACGGCGCCTGCGGCAGCTTCAACGGGTTCGCGTCCTCGAATTTTTTGATGAACGCGCCGAGCGACAGCCAGTCCTTCTTGCCCATCAGCGCCCAGCCTTCGAGATCGACGAAGTCCTCGGTGTAATGCGCGCTGAAGCTCAGAGGATTCGCCAGTTGTTTGTCCATCGCCTTCGCCAGATCGGCGTAGCGGCTCAGCTTTTGCAATGACATGAACTGATGCAGACGCGCCAGGGAGCCGAAGCTGTCCTGCAGCGGCACAAGTTTATCAAACTCGTCCCCAAGCAGCGCGAACTGCTTCTCCGCCTCGGCATGATTGCCTGCGGCAAAGGTTTGCATCGCGAGGGACCAGCCTTTCGGCTCTTCGATGGTCATGTCACGGATGTTTGCCAGCGGCAGCTTGTAGCTGCTGCCACCGTTGGGTGCGGTGCTGATGACGATCCCGTCTTTTTCGGCGGCGATGAGGAAAGCGGCGGTCGGCTCACCATTGAGATTGGTGATCTGGATGGCCAGCGGCTCGGCATGCAGGCCGCAGACCGTCAGCAAGAGGAGAAAAACGGGCTTTTTCATGGCATCACGACGGTTCATTCACGCACACCCCACAGACCCTCGTCGGGGTGCTCGGGCAAGTTGAGCTTCTGGCGCAGGGTTTTGTAGTGCTCCTTGGCCTTTTTGACAAAGGGACCGGCCACCTCGTGCTCACCGAGCTTGTACATGCGGGAGACGGTGTCCTTGATGAGGCGGAAGGCCTTGTCGTCGTTCCCCTTCTTCATCTGGATCTCGGCAGCGCGCAGACGGGCCTCGGCGGAATACTGGATGACGTTTTCGAGCGGTGGTCCGACGAAGGGTGTGTAGGCCTCCAGCGCCTTGTCGGTGTCGTTCAGATTTTCATAGCAATGACCGAGGCGGTAATAAGCCTCAGCACGGGTGCGGGTGAAGCGCTTGTCCTTGGCCATCGCGAGCAGCGTGTCGGCAGCCTCCTGCCACTGCTTGCGGTTGTAATAAATGCGCGCCTTGTCGATCATCGCCTCCTCGACGTACTCAGGCTTGTCTTTCAGCTCACGAATGACTTGGTCAAAAGCGGAAACAGCCTCCTGGAAGCTGCCTGCCTCTCCAGTCTTCGCCAGCACACGCGCCTTGCCCATGAGGGCCAGCGGATAATGCTCCGACTGGCCGCGATCCATGACCGCCTTGAACCACAATAGCGCCTCCTTGCCCTGGTCACGGTCCGCCATGTCGCGTCCGACTTTGACGAGGATGTAGGAGGACAGCTCGTCCTTGTTGAAGGTGCGCAAGTCCTCGTAGGCCACCAGAATCTGGGCGGCGCGCTTGGGGAACTTGTCTTTGTATGTCTCGTTCTCCAGCAGGTCGATCTTGGCCATGTTCAGCCAGGCGCGCAGCGTGTTGTTGATCTTCGCGCCGTCCTGCGGAACGAAATTCGTCAGGCGCTCCAGCAGCGGCTCAGGCCCGACAATTTCCAGGTAGTTCTGCGTGTAGGAGCCGATGGCCTCCTCAATGCCGGTGCCCGTGTCCCCGCTGCCGAGCCGCACGATCACCTTCTCCAGCGCGTCGAGCGCTTCCTTGCCGCGCTTCGCCTCTTTCAAAGGCTCCAGCGAGCCGACGATGACCTCGGCATCGTAAAATCCGCCGCTGTACTTCGCCATGTACTCGTCGTAATACTTGAGAACATCCTTCGGCTTGTTCAAAGCGTTCGCCACACGGATGAGCTGCACCAGCACCCGGCCCACGATGGCTTTGTGGGACTCGCCCTCCGCCGCCTCGCCCAGTTCACGCGCTTTCAAATAAGCCGCCTCGGCCTTTTCGTTCGCGTTGAGCATGAGGTGCGAATCACCGCGCATCGCCAGCGCCCGGTCGAGGTCCGGCAGGTTGGGACGGCGTTTTTCGAGATCTTCGACCACCTCAAGGCACTTCGCGTATTCGGCGAGCTGGAAATGGCTCGTGGCGCGATCCAGCAGAGCAAAGCCGATGTACTCGGATTCCGGGAAGTCCTTGTTGAACGAATCGAGCTTCGAACCGGCCTCCTTCCAGTTTTTCAAGCGCACGAGGCTGGAGGCCTCAAAGTAGCGCGACGCCTCCTTGAACTTGCTCTGCGGGAAGCGCTGCGCGTGGGAGGCCAGCTCCTTCTGCGCCTCCTCGGTGCGTCCGAGATTGAAAAACGACGCGCCAATCACGAAATCAGTCAGATCGCGGTCTTTGTCATCCGGCTTGAGCGGCTTGCGGATGCTTTCCGCCAGTTCAACGGCCTGCTCATACTGCTTGGCAAAGAACACGTTCTCCAGAAGCAGCGTGTTCACGTTGCCAGCGTACTCGTGCTGCGGGAACTCCTTGCGAAACTGCTCACCGAGAGATTTGGACAGATCCTGCTGCCCGGTCGCCAATGCCGTGCGCATGGCACCGAACAGCATCATGGGCCGATGCGTGCTCTTCGGCGCGGCGGTGACGCCATGCGAGTAGATGGCGTAACCTGCGGAGAAATTGCCCAGACGCTCGTAGCAGCCCGCCAGCGTCAGCAGCGCGATCCAGTCGATGCTATCGTCATCCTGCACCTGCGCGGTGTATTTATCGATTTCCTTTTTGAGCAGCTCCGGCACGCGGCCCCGGTAGCGCAGCGCACGGCCATTGAGATCATGCAAAATGTCACTGCCGTCCGCCATGAGGCTGAGAAGGCGAATGGCGAGCGTCTGCTGCTCGTTTTCCGAGGCAGCACGGGCCACGGTAAGCAAACGGGCGTTGAAATCAAAACGCGCCATGTCGAAGGGAGAGAGCTTCAGCTTCACGCCATGCTGGTCGATGAAGGCATGCGCCGCTTTTTCAGTCTCGGCATGGTTGGTCGTGTCCTTCGCCGTCCAACTGTCCAATAAAGAGAGGAACGCTCGAAACACGCCCTCAGGCTTTGGCGACACACCACCCGCGCCGGTGATGAGCTGATCCAAAAGTCCTTTCGCCTTGTCTGGCATGCCCGCTTTGGAATAGCACGAGGCCACCTGCACACGGAAGGCCGCGTCATCGTAAGTCCCGGCAGGCGCGGGCTGACGAGCGAACGCCTCATAATCGGTGATCGCCTCGGCATACTTGCCCTGGGCCTGCTTGATGATGGCCATTTCGAGCAGCGAGAGCTCCCACACCGGGTTCAGCTTGTCCTTGGGCGTGTCTTTGGAGTTTTTTCCCTGTGTGTAGCAGGCCTCGTAGGCTTTGAGAGCGTCGTCGAGGCGCTTCAGGTTCTTCAAACAGAAGCCGTGGCGGTAATGCATCACGCCAAAAGCCGGTCCGAAGTCGGTGTAACCGCTGGGGCCGTATTCCTTCATGATGGTTTCGAGCGGGATGAGCGCCCCGGCCCAGTTCCCCTCCTCCATCAGACTGCCCGCCTTCTCAAACAGCGTCTGAATGTTCAAATCCTCCGTCTGCGCACGAGCAGGCATGCAAACAGCCATCAGCAGGCCCAAAACCGCGAACAGTGGACGGTGAACGGCGAACTTCATAGCTTACTTCCCTTTCTCAAATCCAGAGAGTGTGATCGTGGTGATGCCGACCTTTGCCAGCCCGTTCATCAGGTCGATGAAACGCTGCTGTTTCGCCTCATCATCCGAGGAGACGATGACGAGCGGCTTTTTGTTCGTGGCGTCGGTGAGCTGCTTGTAGCGGTCCAGCTCGGCCTCCACCTGCGCGTCGTCGGCCATGATTTGATCGGCGATGCTGATCTGCCCTGCGGCGGTGAGGCGAATTTTCAGCGGGTCGATCTGGATGCTGCTGGCCTTGCCGCTGTCCGTGGGCATTTCCATGCTCAGATCCGACTCACGCGGCTCCAGCGTCGAGGTGACGAGGAAGTAGATCAGCAGCAGAAAGCTTACGTCGATCAGCGAGGAGATGTCCATTCCTGGATCCTCCACTGGTTCTGATTCGAAGCGTTTCTTTTTGGCCATGAGTGTCTGAAATGGGTGCGGCTAGCCTTTTTTTGCCGAGGGGAAGGCGCTGAAAATGATGGTGCTGACCCCGGCGTCACCGGAGGCCTTCACCGCTTGCTTGGAAAACTTCACGATGCTGCGCTTGTCGCCCCGCAGCAGCACTTTCGGTGTGGTGCCAGCATCGACCTTCTCCTTGCGCTGGGTGACGTACTCGGTCACGGCGGCCATGTCCGGCAGCGGTTCCTTGTTGTCCTTGCCGAAGGTGCCGTCGTCATAGACGTGGAGGACGATGCGTCCGGCGGCTTCTTCCGGCGGGCGGGCGTTCGTCGCCACCGGCAGCTCGACACGCGGGTCGATCTGATTCGTCAGCATGCGGGAGCTGACCATGAAGAACAGGATGAGCTGGAACACCATGTCGATCATCGACGAAGAGTCCATTTTGCACTCATCCTCGAGTCCTTTGATGCTGGTCAGCTTTTTCTTCATCGCGTGAAATGCGTCGAAAGTGCGGAAACATCACATCGCGATGCCTTCGGGAATCTTGGCCGCCTTGGCTTCGCCATGGGCCGAGTTCACGCAGGCATCAAGCAGTTCATTCGCCGTCGCCACAGATTCGGCCACGAGGTCATTGAGACGGTTTTTGAAGAAGTAAAAAAGAGCGAGGCAAGGAATGGCGACGAACAAACCGGCGAAGGTCGTCAGAAGGGCCACCGAAATGTCACCCGCGAGCTTGGAAGGCTCCGCACCGCCGGTTTGCGCCAGGATTTCGAAGGCTCCCACCATGCCCACCACCGTGCCGAACAGCCCGAGCATCGGAGAGATCTGCGCCAGCACGGAGAAATTGGTGATCCACTTTTGATACGGACGCATTTCCGTGCCTGCAAAGTCCGCCATCGCGCTCTCCACATCCTCACGGCCCAGAGTATCGCCCTTGGTGGCGTCGAAATGCGGCAACGCCACGGTCATCATGCGACCGAGGAACGTGGGACTCTGCGCGGCGGTCTCAATCGCGCTGCGCACACGGCACTGGTGCATGAGGTCGAGCAACTGCGTCTTCAGGATGGCCGGCGTGAACTTCGACTTCGTCATCGTCATCGCGCAGAGCACGGTGTAAGTCAGCGCCATCACTGAGCACAGGCCCAGCGGGGTCATCCAGATGCCACCAGCCGCGATCCACTTCTCCCACCATGATTTCGGCGGTGGTGCTTCCGCAGCAGCGTCTGTGGCCTGGGCCAGGAGGTCAGGCGTCAACACGAAGGCCAGGACAAGCGCGGTCAAACAGATGGCAAGGCCGCGATGGCGCGAAATCAGGGTAGAAGAAGGTTTGATCATGGCGTGTGTCTTTAAATCCGAATTTTCGAGCGCTATTTCAACGGTTCACGCACCAAGGCGCAAGGGCGAAATGCCCTCATGAGCAAAAACTTTTCACAAAACTCTCTCAGAGAACGATTCTCACGATGGCTTCAGCGGTTCCGGCTCTTTTTTGCCCAGTCCAAAACTGAAGATGATCGCCGCGGCCGCCAGCATGGAGCAGCACAGGTAATACAGGCCACCAACGAACGATCCCGTGACCTTCTCGACCGTGCCAAGGACATAGGGACCGAGGAAGCCACCGAGATTGCCGATGGAGTTGATGAGGCCGATGCTGCCCGCCGCCGCAGACTCGGTGAGAAACAGGCTCGGCAGCGCCCAGAAGGCGGGCATGTAGCTCTTGAAGCCGGCAAAGGCGAACATCAGGCACACCATGGTCAGCACCAGATTTCCCTGCGTGAGCGGCATCAGGCCCAACGCGGCAGACCCCATCACAATCGGCAGCACCGCATGCCAGCGACGTTCTTTGAAGCGATCCGAACTCCAGCCCATGAAAAGCTGCCCCACCATCGCCACGGCGGGCGGCAGCATGATGAGCCAGGTGAGCTGGTTCATGTCCATGTCGTACCAGGATTTCAAAATGCTCGGCATGAAGAACTCGATGCCATAGCTGCCGGTCACGGTGCAGAAATAGACCAGCGCCAGCAGCAGCACCTTGGGATGCTTCAACGCCTGGAGCACCGTCATGCGCTTGCCTTTGCGTGTTTCAGCACGTTCACGCTCCAACTCGGATTCCAGGGCCTCGCCTTCCTCGACAGTGAGCCATTTCGCCTGCTTTGGCCGGTCCACCAGCCAGAAGTACACACAAAAGCCCAGCACCACGGCGGGCGCGGCCCAGAACACATAGACCCACTGCCAGCCCACCATGCCGAGCACCGGTGGCTGATCGCCGTGGCCAATGGCGAGCAGCCAGTTGGAAATTTTCGGGCTGATGATCTGCGCGAAGGGTGTGGCGATGATGAACGTTGCCAGCGCCCGTGCCCGGTCGCGGCTGGGAAACCAATGCGTGAGATAAACGATCACACCGGGGAAGAATCCGGCCTCGGCGAGGCCAAGCAGGAAACGTACCGTATAAAACTGCCAGGGCGTCGTCACCGCAGCCGTGAGACCCGCCATCACGCCCCAGGTGATCATGATGCGGCAGATCCACTTCCGTGCGCTCCAGCGCTCCACCATCAGCGTGCCTGGAATCTCCAGCAGGAAGTAGCCGAGGAAGAAAATGCCCGCGCCGAAGCCGATGACCGCGTTGTCAAAGCCCGGCAGGTCGCGCGTCATTGTCAGCTTCGCCACCGCCACGTTCTGCCGGTCCACATAGGCGATCATGTAGCTCACAAACAGCAACGGCAGCAGACGCCGGTAGGCTTTGGCACGGGCACGATTCAGCGCGGCTTCATGACTGGCAGCGTGGGAGGAATGCATGGACGAAACAGGACGCACGTCAGCTCATCTTCTATCACTCCACGTCAGTGTGGCTGATGCAGCCTGCGGTGCTTGCGTGCAGGAGCGCGGACGCCCCGTCCGCTTCGACTCGACCCCGTCCGCACTCGAGTCTCCGTCCAACGCATGCCGCCCCCTTCCAGGTCGAACCTGTCCGCTCGAATGCCTCGCGCTTGGTGCCTTTCAAGGGCCTGCCCGGCCATCGCTGTCACGGCTCGACTTCCCACCCCTTTCTCGCAAAGCCCCTAGTGGCAGAAAAAAGGCCTTGAGCTTGCGCTCAAGGCCTAAGTCAAATCTGCCTTAATTTGTGGCTGCTTATTCCTTCGGGAGCACCACGGTGTCGATGACGTGGATCACGCCATTGGAGCCGACGATGTCCGTCTTGACGACCTTGGCACCATCGACGGTGACTGCGCCGTCTTTCACCACCACATTGAGCTTACCACCTTGCACGGTCTTCACCTTGCTGGTCTTGACGTCTGCGGCCATGACCTTGCCTGCCACGACGTGGTAGGTCAGGATGCCCGCGAGCTTGGCCTTGTTTTCTGGCTTCAGCAGGGTGTCCACCGTTCCGGCTGGCAGCTTGGCAAAGGCTTCGTTGGTCGGGGCAAAGACGGTAAATGGACCTTCTCCGCTGAGGGTTTCGGCAAGACCTGCGGCTTTGACGGCGGCGACGAGGGTTGAGAAATCGGGGTTGCCAGCAGCGATGGCGACGACGGTTTGTTTGTCGGCGGCATCAGCAGCGAAAGAACGCTGGGTGGCGGTGCCTGCGAGGAGTGCGACGATGGCGAGTGTGAGGATGTTTTTCATGGTTCGATGGGTTTTGGTTTGGTTAGCTTTGAAATGCACCGCCCTTCGGAGATGCAGAATCAAGGACGCCTGCCCTTTGCGGTGGGGTGCAACTTTAGTTTTTTATATCCGGGGGCTCGCAGCATCCACTTGGCGACCAAAAGCGTTTCGCCCGAACGGCCCACCACCTGCCAAAAAACCCTTGATGCGGAAAACAACGGCTCGCACTTTTCCAATGACGCAGATGCCTTGGAGTCACGATCGTCTTGAGCTGACATCCTTCTTCAGTGCTTCGATTTCGTGAACGGGGCCTCGGTTGGTCGAGCTCAATATCTATCGCAGCCGTGGTCCGCCTCGATCATACCCAGTTGCTTCGAGAGAGTCGCCGCGCCGAATCTCTGCACGAAGTAGAAGAAAAAAGTGGCCTTATAAAAGCATAGGCGCTTGGCTCTCAGCAGGAGCGGAAAATCCGCTCTGCTCCCTTCTCCCCATGCCCGCCGTTACTCCCGAGCAAATCACCGCCTTCATCACCCGCTGGCAGACCTCCGGCGCTGCCGAGCGGGCGAACTACCAGATGTTCCTCTCCGAGCTCTGCGACATCATCGGCGTCCCGCGCCCCGACCCCACCGCCGCTGACACCACTCGGAACCTCTACGTCTTCGACCGCGCCATCACCCGCACCCACCCGGACGGCAGCACCACCACGAACTACATCGACCTCTACAAGGCGCGCCACTTCGTCAACGAGACCAAGCAGGGCCTCTCCGCCGATACCGCCCCTGACGAACTCACCGCCAAGCCCACCGCCACCAAGTCCGGCCATGGCAAGCGCGGCACCGCCGCCTTTGATAAAGCCCTCGAACGCGCCTACCACCAGGCACGAGGCTACATCACCGCCCTGCCTGCCGAGGAGGGCCGCCCGCCCTTCCTCATCGTCTGCGATGTCGGCCACAGCATCGACCTCTACGCCGAGTTCACCTGCACCGGCGGCCAGTATGAGCGCTTCCCAGATCCCGTCTCCTACCGCATCACCCTCCCAGACCTCCACCGCCCGGAGATCCGCGAGCGCCTGCGCAAAGTCTGGCTCGATCCCCTCTCGCTCGATCCCTCCAAAGTCGCTGCCAAAGTCACCCGCGACATCGCCAGCCGCCTCGCTCTGTTGGCCAAGTCCCTTGAGGCCGATGGCCATGATCCCCAGGTCATCGCCGGGTTCCTCCAGCGCAGCCTCTTCACCATGTTCGCGGAGGATGTCGGCCTCCTCCCCGAGCACGGCTTCAAGACCCTGCTGGACCGTGCCAAGGAAAACCCACGCGGCTTCCCCGTCCTCGTCTCTGCCCTCTGGCAGGAGATGGCCACCGGCACCCACTACTCCGCCCTCCTGTTCAAAGAGATCGCCCACTTCAATGGCGGCCTGTTTGAGGACACCAGCGCCCTCCCACTCTCCGCCGCCCAGCTTGAGATGCTCACCGATGCCGCCGCCACGGATTGGTCCGGCGTCGAGCCCTCCATCTTCGGCACCCTCCTTGTCCGCGCGCTGGACCCACGGGAGCGTCATAAGCTCGGCGCCGAGTTCACCCCCCGCTCCTATGTCGAGCGCCTCATCCGCCCCACCATCATCGGCCCCCTCCGTGAGCAGTGGGACGCCGTCCGCATCGCCGCCGCCACCCTTCAGGAAGAGGCCGATCAAATGGAGACCCAGGCCGACGAGTTAGAGGCTCAGGCCAAACTCAAACTCGCCGCAGGGACAAACACCGCCGCGAAAAAGCTCCTCACCGAGGCCGCCAAGCTCCGCAAAGACGCCACGAAGAACGACGCCACCGCCCTCGCTCAGGTCATCGCCTTCCACCACCACCTCTGCGGTCTCACCGTGCTGGACCCCGCCTGCGGCACTGCCAATTTCCTCTACGTCACCATGGAGCACATGAAGCGCCTGGAGGCAGAGGTCCTCCAGCTCATCGCCGCCCTCGGTGGGAATGCCAGCCTGGAGATGCAGGGCTTCCGCGTCCGCCCAGAGCACTTCATCGGGCTAGAGATCAATAAACAGGCCGTCGCCATCGCCCAGCTCGTCCTCTGGATCGGCTACTTCCAGTGGCAGCACAAGACCACCGGCAAGGCCGATACCGGCGACCGCCCCCTGCTGCCAAAGGACCGCAGCATCTTCGAGCAAGACGCCGTGCTCGCCTATGACCAGCGCCTCCCCCGCCTCGATCCCGCCACCGGGGAACCGCTCACCCTCTGGGACGGCCACAGCACCAAGCCCCACCCCATCACCGGCAAAGAAGTCCCTGACGAATCCGCCCGCATCCCTCTCTACGATTATAGCAGCCCCCGCCGCGCCGAATGGCCCCAGGCCGACTACATCGTCGGCAATCCCCCCTTCATCGGAGCCTCCCGGATGCGCGAAGCCCTCGGCGACGGCTACACCGAGTCCCTCCGCCTAGCTTGGAAAGGCAGCGTCCCCGAGTCTGCCGACTTCGTCATGTTCTGGTGGCAAAAAGCCGCCGAACTCGTTCGCGATGCCAAAGCCAAGCGCTTCGGCCTCATCACCACCAACTCCATCCACCAGACCTTCAACCGCCGCGTCATCGAGCCCTTCCTGGCCGATGCCAAAAAGCTCCTCCACCTCGCCTACGCCATCCCGGATCACCCCTGGATTGATTCTGCCGACGGAGCCGCCGTCCGCATCGCCATGACCGTCGCCGCCCCCGGCAAAGCCATAGGCCAACTGGAAAAGGTCATCACCGAGCAGGCCCACGCTGATGGTGAGAATGAAGTCACCCTCTCAACGAGTGAAGGCAGTCTTGCCGCCAATCTTCAACTCGGTGCAGATACCACCTCGGCTAACGCTCTCGAATCAAATCGTCGTCTCAGCAGCATGGGCGTAAAGCTCCATGGTCAGGGCTTTCTTATCAGTGCCGAAGAGGCTGAAGCGATCAGCAAGAGCCATCTTGAATCCCGCAATTTAATCTTTCGTTACGTGGGTTCGCGCGGCCTTGTCCAAACTGACCGTGATCTTTTTGCGATCGATGCATTCGGACTCAATGAACACGCACTACAGGCAAAATTTCCGGCTATCTATCAACACCTCTTTGTTCATGTAAAACCTGAGCGGGATCAGAATCGGAGAGACACTTACCGCCTGAACTGGTGGCTTTACGGTGAATCCAGATCAACTTTTAGACCTGCGACACGGGGTCTAAAGAGAATGATCGGCACGCCCAGAACCGCAAAGCATCGCATCTTCATTTTCATCGAACTTCCGATCGTCGCCGAAAGCGAAGTGGTGTGTATCGCCTGCGAAGATGCTTACAATCTCGGAGTCTTATCATCGAGCATTCATTCCATCTGGTCTCTTGCTCAAGGTGGAACGCTCGAAGACCGGCCTCGCTATAATAATACCCGCTGCTTTGATACATTCCCATTCCCCGCCCTAGAAGAAGGCGCGTTGAAGCAGCGCATCCGGGACCTGGGGGAGCGGTTGGATGCGCACCGCAAGCGCCAGCAGGCCCTGCATCCCGACCTCACCCTCACCGGCCTTTACAACGTCCTGGAAAAACTCAGAAGTCTTGTCGTCCCGCCTTCAGGCGGCTCCGAAGGTCTGCGCACTGTAGTCCCGCCTTTAGGCGGTTCTGGGATCTCCAAGGCACCGCCTATAGGCGGGACTACAATGCCCAGCCAAGAAACCCTCACGCCCAAAGAACGCGAGATCCACGACCAAGGCCTCGTCTCCGTGCTCAAACAGATCCACGACGACCTCGACGCCGCCGTGCTGGAAGCCTACGGCTGGACCGACCTCGCCACCGCCACCACCCCGCCCGCCGATCTCCTGGCCCAGGGCGGCCCCGCCGCCGAGGCCCTGGAGCAACAGCTCCTCACCCGCCTTGTCACCCTGAATCACGAGCGCGCGGCGGAAGAACAGCGCGGCCACATCCGCTACCTGCGCCCGGATTACCAAGCCCCGGATCAAGTTTCAGGTTCCAAGTCTCAAGTTTCGAGTGAAAGCCCGCTGCCGCTGGAGGACGCCGAACTTGAAACTCCGAACTCGAAACTTGAAACTCAAGTGTGGCCCGCCGAGCTGCCCGCCCAAGTCGCCGCCGTCCGCAAGCTCCTCCCCACCACCGGCACCGACCCCGAGATCCTCAGCGCCAGCTTTGGCCGCAAGAACAAAAAGCGCAGCGACCAGATCACCGCCATCCTAGCCACCCTCCGCGCCCTGGGCCACCTCGCGTAGCCGCGCCCCCCCCGGAGGAACACGCCACCTTCATCAGGACCCATTGCATCAAAGCCCCGCAGCCATGACTCCCCATCACTCAGTCCAGCGTGTCATCCTACGCCTCTTCGCCCTCGCCACACTGGCGGCTCTGCCAGGTGTGGTGGCACCGCGATTGACCGCCGAAAAGCTTTCCTGGCTCATGGGTTTCGGGCAGCCGCCGATGACACCGCTCATGCTCTACATGATGGCGGGCGGCTCGGCGGTGTATCTGGCGCAGGGGTTGCTCATGGGGGTGATGTCCTGCGATGTGGTGCGCTATCAGCCGCTCATCCGGGTGGTGGCCTGGGCGCTGCTGCTTTGTGCGCCGCTGTTTTGGTGGATCGACACGCAGGCAGGTCTCCCGCGCTGGTGGATGTGGATGGACAGCGCGAGCGCCCTCATCACCGGATTGATCCTCACCTGGGCCAGCCATCCGCGTGCCAAGCAAGGCCCGGGTTAAGCGCCGCCTCAAGCCACCAAGCGTGAGGCGACGGCTGGACCGACCTGCCCCCCGCCGCCACCCCGCCCGCCGATCTCCTGGCCCAGGGCGGCCCCGCCGCCGAGGCGCTGGAGCAGCAGCTCCTCACCCGCCTCGTCACCCTGAACCACGAGCGCGCCGCCGAAGAGCAGCGCGGCCACATCCGCTACCTGCGCCCAGATTACCAAGCCCCGGATCAAGTTTCAGGTTCCAAGTCTCAAGTTTCGAGTGAAAGCCCGCTGCCGCTGGAGGACGCCGAACTTGAAACTTGAAACTCAAGTGTGGCCCGCCGAGCTGCCCGCCCAAGTCACCACCCTGCGCCGCCTCCTCCCCGCCCACGGCCCCGATGCCGAGGCCCTCAGCGCCTGCTTTGGCCGCAAGTCCCCCAAGCGCACCGACCAGATCACCGCCATCCTAGCCACCCTCCGCGCCCTGGGCCTCATCGAGTAGCCGCGTAGCTGCGCCCGCAGCCACGCCCCAGCCACCCAGCGCCCCGCCTTCACCCCGAAGATTTCCCTGGGGTTCCCCAGGATCGTTCTGGGGTTCCCCGGGCTCATTCTGTCGTTCCCTGGACTCATTCTGTCGTTACCCGGAATCGTTCTGTCGTTCCCCGGAATCGCTCTGTCGTTCCCCGGAATCGCTCTGTCGTTCCCCGGAATCGTTCTGTCGTTCCCCGGAATCGTTCTGTCGTTCCCCGGAATCGCTCTGTCGTTCCCCGGAATCGCTCTGTCGTTCCCCGGAATCGCTCTGTCGTTCCCCGGAATCGCTCTGTCGTTCCCCGAAATCGC
>Ga0209573_1001048_pt1 | contig 47041 bp, 57 predicted proteins | sample TNRBio252014_DNA_FD_185870 | JGI IMG/M metagenome (GOLD analysis project Ga0209573, IMG submission 185870) | Wastewater treatment Type I Accumulibacter community from EBPR Bioreactor in Madison, WI, USA - TNR Reactor_6/25/2014_ DNA (SPAdes)... | ecosystem: Engineered > Bioreactor > EBPR >... | reverse complement strand
TCTGCAAATGTTCCACAATCGGCCCGAGGGCCAATGCCGGGAAGAAGCTCAACGCTCCCACGACCAGCACCACCGCAACCAATAACGCCACGAATAAAGGCGTATGCGTCGGCAGCGTCCCGGAACGGAAGCCACGTTCATGACCGCCGCCATGCATCTGCGCGGTCAGGCGAATGCGCGGCTTGCGGCGCACGTAGAGCGCGCCAATGCCTTTCGGGCCGTAGGTCTTGTGGGCCGAAAAACTCATCAGATCGACTTTCAGCGTCGCCAGATCGATGACCACCTTGCCGGTCGCCTGTGCCGCATCGACGTGGAAGATGATTCCCCTGGCGCGGCAGATTTCGCCGATTTCGGCGATCGGCTGGATGACGCCGATCTCGTTATTGACCATCATCACCGACACCAGGATGGTGTCCGGGCGCAATGCCGCCTTGAAGACTTCCAGGTCGATCAGACCGTTGTCCTGGACGTCGAGGTAAGTCACTTCGAAACCAAGCCGTTCGAGGTCCCGACAGGTATCGAGCACAGCCTTGTGCTCGGTCTTCACCGTTACCAGGTGCTTGCCCTTGCCGGCGTAGAACTGCGCCGCGCCCTTGAGCGCCAGATTGTTCGACTCGGTGGCCCCCGAGGTCCAGACGATTTCCTTGGCGTCGGCGTTGACCAGCCGGGCCACTTCCTCGCGGGCTTCTTCGACCGCCGCCTCGACTTCCCAGCCGAAGGCATGCGAGCGCGAAGCCGGGTTGCCGAATTTTTCGACCAGATAGGGAATCATCTTGTCGGCGACGCGCGGATCGACCGGCGTGGTGGCCGAATAATCAAGATAGATAGGCAGTTTCAGCATTGCTCTTGCTCCGATGTGTACAGGTTGCGTGTTACGTGCGACTCTTGACTCCTTGTCCTGCGCGTTGGTTCCGCAGCGCACGACTGCCTGCTGCTCAGACGGCCATCGCCGTCAGTTGCTGCAGCCTGAGGACGGTGGCCTGCAGCGCCGCCAGGAAGCCATCGACCTCGGCGGCGCTATTGCCGGCACCCAGACTGACCCGCACCGCGCCACGTGCCAGTTCGGCCTCGACGCCCATCGCACGCAGCACATGCGAGGGTTCCGGGTTGGCACTGGAACAGGCCGCACCACTGGCCAGTGCATAACCGGCACGGTCGAGATGGCCAACCAGGGTCTCGCCGTCGATGTCGGGAAACGCGAAATAGCTGGTGTTCGGCAAGCGCTCCGCGCCCCTGCCAAAGAGCGTCGCGCCGAGGACGACCAGCCCACTCTCCAATTGCTCACGCAGCGCCAGCAGCCGCGGCGCCACCTCCGCCAGACGCGCCGCCGCCAATTCACAGGCCACGCCGAAACCGACGATCGCCGCCACGTTCTCGGTACCCGACCGCAAGCCACGTTCATGACCGCCGCCAGCGATCAGCGGCTCGATGTCGAGTCGCTTGTCGAGCACCAGTGCCGCCGCCCCCTTGGGACCGCCGATCTTGTGTGCCGACAGGCTGAGGGCATTGACGCCAGCGGCGTTGAGCTGGCGAAAATCGACGGCCATCTTGCCCACCCCCTGGACCGCATCGGTATGAAACCAGGCCCCCGCCGCTCTGGCCTGCGTCGCCAGCGAGGCGACATCCTGCACAACGCCGGTCTCGTTGTTGGCCAGCATCACCGAGACGATGCGCGGTTGCTCGGCGATCAACGCCTGGAAGCTTGCAACATCGACCCGTCCGGCGGCGTCCACCGCCAGCTTGTGCAAGGTCCAGCCGCGCTTGCGGAGTTGTTCGGCGGGCCTGATCACACACGGGTGCTCGATGGCGCTGACTGCCAGCACGCCAGGTTTCAGGCACGCTGCCGCACCCTTGATCAGCAGGTTGTTGGCTTCCGAACCACCACTGGTAAACACCACCTCGCTGGCATGCGCACCGACTGCCGCGGCCACCTTGCTGCGCGCCTCATCGATCGCTCGCCGCGCCGCCCGGCCGTACTCATGACGACTCGAAGCGTTGCCGCAGAGACCAGCGAGGTAAGGCAACATCGCCTCGACCACCGCCGGATCGGTGGCGGTCGTTGCGTTGTGGTCGAGATAGACGGGAGCGAACACGGCGACGGGCGAAGCTTTTCAAGTCTCGGTCTAGCTACCGACGGCGATGAGTTTGGCGCGCTGACGCTCGCCTTTTCGCCGCTCATCAGCTTTCCGTCGTTCCTGATGCATGACCGCCACGTCGCCGCCACTCGTGCAGCCCTGCTGCGCGACGAGATCGGCCAGCGTCACGGAACTCAGATAGTCGAACATCTTGACGTTCAACGTCGCCCACAGGTCATGGGTCATGCAGCGCTCTTCGTCATGGCAGTTCTCGCGACCACCACACTGGGTAGCATCGAGCGGCTCATCAACGGCACGAATGATGTCCGCGACGGTCATCGCGCTGGTTGGCCGCGCCAGGCAATAACCGCCACCTGGACCACGCACGCTGCCCACCAACTGGTGGCGACGCAACTTGCCGAACAACTGCTCCAGATACGACAGCGAAATTTTCTGGCGCTCGCTGATGCCCGCCAGAGACACCGGGCCGTCACCGCCGCGCAGAGCCAGGTCGATCATCGCCGTCACTGCAAAACGCCCTTTGGTCGTCAGTCTCATATTTTCTCCTCCGATGCTACACGTACTAATAATTGTTGATCAAAATACTACACTATTGACTATAGCGAGCGACCGCCTATTAGTCAACTATTTTACTCAAGTATTGCGGGTCGAACTGAGCCGCCGTCGCCAGGTCGCCGTTGACATGCACGCCAGCGTCTTCAAGCTTCTTGAGCAGCAATTCGAAGCGCCGATCGACTTCCGTCGCATGATCGAGCAGGCCATGAATCGCCTTGGCCAAGGGATCATCCTGATTGGCGGCCAGCGCATAGGCCGAAAAGCCCAGTTGCCCCGCCATCTGCTCGCGCCTCTGGTCCTGCTCGTTATCGATGATTCGTGCCGGATTACCGACCGCGGTCGCCCCACTCGGAACATTCTTGACGACCACCGCATTGGAGCCGACTTTCGCCGACGCGCCAACCGTAATCGGCCCGAGCACCTGCGCTCCGGCGCCGATCACCACACCGTCCTCCAGCGTCGGATGGCGCTTGCCCTTGTTCCACGAGGTGCCGCCCAGAGTGACACCATGGTAGAGCGTCACGTCGTCACCGATCACCGCCGTTTCGCCGATGACCACTCCCATCCCGTGATCGATGAACATACGCCGGCCGATGGTCGCGCCGGGATGGATTTCGATACCGGTGAAGAAACGTCCGAAGTGCGAAACCAGGCGACCCAGCCAACGCAGACCGCGCGCCCACAGCCAGTGCGCAAGACGATGCAGGGTGATGGCATGCACGCCTGGATAGCAGGTCAGCACCTCCCAGAAAGTGCGCGCGGCGGGATCACGCTTGAAAACTGACTGGATGTCTTCGCGAAGACGGCTGAACATGAAAGGAAAATCCTTGAACGATGACCACGATTATACAATACCGGACTATTTTAGTACACTACTTCGCGGCGCTTCCAAGGCCCTCGCCCGGGGTGTCGCACGGCGCGCCGCCCGGCGAGGTTTTCCGTTCGACCGCATCGAGCAGGCCGCGCAGGATGTTGATCTCGTCGCGTTCAAGCTCGGCGCGCCCGAACAGACGGCGCAGCTTGGGCAGCAGCCGCCGCGGCCGCTGCGGATCGAGAAAGCCGCTGCTGACCATGACCCGTTCGAGGTGCAGATAGAAGCGCTCGACGTCCTCGTGCGCCGCTGGCGGCGAGGCAAAAGGGACGGCGCGGGTGACCACCGGTGGATGGCCGTCGAAGGCCGCCAGGCGCAGTTCGTAGCACAGCAACTGCACCGCCGAAGCCAGATTCAGCGAGCTGTAGTCGGGATTCGCCGGGATGAACACCGTCCGCTGGCAGCGCTGCACCTCGGCGTTCGACAAGCCAGCCGTCTCGTTGCCGAACAGCAGCGCCACCTCCCCCTCGCCGGCCCTGGAGAGGATGTCCGTCGCCGCCTCGCGCGCCGGCAGCGCCGGCGGCCCGAGGTTGCGGTGCCGCGCCGACAGCGCGTACACCTGCACCGTTCCGGCCAGCGCCTCGTCGAGGCTGCTGCACACCTGCGCCTGTTCGAGAATATCGTCTGCGTCGGCAGCACGCGCCACCGCCTGCGGGTCGGGAAAGTGCTTCGGATTGACCAGTGACAGCCGCGACAAACCCATGGTCTTCATCGCGCGTGCGGCAGCGCCGATATTGCCTGGGTGACTGGTGTGCGAAAGGACAACACGGATGCGCGCGAGCGGCGAACCGGAAGAATGCGACCCTGCGGGCCTGTTCATATTAGAATCGGGGTCCTCTACACCAATCGGGCGGCATCAGCCGCCCGTCGCGTCTTCAAAATCATGCATCCAGCTCTGAACATCATCATCAAGGCGGCGCGTCGCGCCAGCCAGATCATCAACCGTGCGGCACTCGATCTCGAGCATCTGCAGATCACCACCAAGCGCCAGAGCGACTTCGTCACCGAAGTCGACAAAGCGGCCGAGGCGGCGATCATCGACATCCTGCGCGAGGCCTATCCGGAATACGGCATTTTAGCAGAAGAGTCCGGCCTGACCGCCGGTCAGGGCGGCGGCAGCGACTATCAGTGGATCATCGACCCCCTCGATGGCACGACCAATTTCATCCACGGCTTTCCCCAATACGCGATCTCGATCGCCCTCGCCTACCGCGGACAGGTGACGCAAGCGGTGGTCTATGACCCGCTGCGCAACGAGATGTTTACCGCCAGCAAGGGCGGCGGCGCCTTCCTCAACGACCGCCGCATCCGGGTCAGCAAGTGCCTGAAACTGGAAACCGCCCTGATCGGTACCGGCTTCCCCTACCGCATCTACGACCACATCGACGCCTACCTGCAAATCTTCAAGGAACTGGCGAAGAAGACGGCCGGCATGCGCCGCCCTGGTGCGGCCGCACTCGACCTGGCCTATGTTGCCTGCGGACGCTTCGACGGCTTCTGGGAGTTCGGCCTGTCGCCCTGGGACATGGCCGGCGGTGTGCTGCTGATCTCGGAAGCCGGCGGCCTGGTCAGCGACCTCGCCGGCAACGAAACCTATCTGCAATCCGGCAACCTGGTTGCCGGTACGCCGAAAGTCTTCGCGCAATTGCTGCAGGTGATCGATAGCCACCGCACGCCGGGGCTGGAGGCGTGAGAGGTGAGATCGGTGCGGAATCGCCCTTCGGCACACAGCTTCTCCAATGCCGCCCGGCGTTCCGGCAAGACCTCTTCTCAGAAAGCGGTCGGGAACCGCGAGCCCCACCAGAGGGCCCAGCGGCCCTTCCCCGGCCAAAAATCCCCCATTTAGCGCTGGAAACTCTTCAGCCGGCAAGCACCGACAAGGCATCGTGATAGTCGTACTTGAGGTCGTCGGCGACCTCGCGGCAGGTAACTTTGCCGAAAGCGACGTTGAGACCGTTGCGCAGGTGCTCGCTGTCCTGCAGCGCCTGCCGCCAGCCCTTGTCGGCGATCTGCAGCGCGAAAGGCAGGGTCGCATTGTTGAGTGCGTAGGTCGAAGTGTTCGGAACGCCACCCGGCATGTTGGCGACGCAATAGTGCACCACGCCGCCGACCACGTAGGTCGGGTCGGCGTGCGTCGTCGCCTTGGCGGTCTCGCAGCAGCCCCCTTGGTCGATGGCCACGTCGACGATCACTGACCCGGGCTTCATCTCATTGACCAGATCGCGAGTGATCAACTTTGGTGCCGCGGCACCCGGGATCAGCACGCCACCGATGACCAGATCGGCGGTCAGCACGTGCTGCTCGACATTATCCCGGTTTGAAAAAACGGTGATCACGCGCGCGCCGAGCTGGCGATCGAGGCGCCGCAGGACGTCGAGGCTGCGGTCGATGACCACCACCTGCGCACCAGTGCCGACGGCGATCTGCGCGGCGTTCGAACCGACGACACCGCCGCCGAGGATGACGATTTTCGCCGACGGTACACCGGCGACGCCGCCGAGCAGGATGCCCATGCCGCCGTGCGCTTTCTCGAGGCAATAGGCGCCGGCCTGGATCGACAGGCGTCCGGCGACTTCCGACATCGGCGCCAGCAAGGGCAGGCCGCCGCCGGGCTGGGTGACCGTTTCGTAGGCGATGCAAACGGCGCCGCTGCTCACCAGGTCGGCACACTGTGCGGGATCCGGCGCGAGATGCAGGTAGGTGTAGAGGATCTGCCCTTCGCGCAGCATGGCGCGCTCGCCGGCCTGCGGCTCTTTGACCTTGATGATCATTTCGGCCTTGGCAAAAATCTCCGCGGCGGTCGCGGCAATCGTCGCTCCGGCCTTCTCGTAAACCTCGTCAGCGGCACCGATGCCAGCGCCGGCGCCGGTTTCAACAGTCACCGGATGCCCGTGCTCGACCATCTCGCGCACCGACGACGGGGTCAGGCCGACACGGTATTCGTGGTTTTTTATCTCCTTGGGTACGCCGACGTGCATCGCTGTCTCCTTATGATGATATTGGAGGCGCTTATCTTAGGCGATTTCGGTATGGCGGGCGGGCTTTTTGCGTGTCGTGCCGTTGCTCGTTCGGCACACCCCCGGCGCACGCCCGTGAGGCTTGCCTGCGGGACTCACCGCTCGAGAACCGTCCCGCAGCACGACAAGCGGCGCGCCAGCGCCAAGACCTCGGCATGTCTATCGCCGCTGCGCGCTTGCGTATAAACTGCCACTCCCGAACCCGGCGACTTGCCCCCACCGATTGCAGAAGCCGATGACCCGCAACGATCGCGACAGCAACAATCGCACGCCACCTCCGGACAGCACCGGCCCGGCGCTCCCCGCCGCTGCCGAGACGATCGCTGCGGAGCTGGCCGGCTTTCGCCGTGACATGCTGCGCTTTGCGGTGCTGCAGTTGCGCGATCAGGCAAGCGCCGAAGACGCCGTGCAGGAAACCATGCTCGCCGCGCTTGAAGGCGCGGCTCGCTTTGCCGAGCGCGCCAAGCTGAAAACCTGGGTGTTCTCGATTTTGCGCAACAAGATCGTCGACATCATCCGACGGCGGGTTCGCGAACCGATCCACGAAGCAGCCGAGCAGGAAGTCGACGACGCCGATTTCGACCCGCTGTTCAAGAGCAATGGTCACTGGCAACGTGATGCGCGGCCTTCGGACTGGGGAAATCCGGAAAAAACTTTCGAAAACCGCAACTTCTGGGCCGTCTTCGACGCCTGCCTGCAGCGCCTGCCGCCGACCACCGCGCGCGTCTTCATGATGCGCGAAATGCTCGGCCTGGAGACCAGCGAAATCTGCCACGAACTGTCGATGAGCAGCAGCAATTGCTGGGTCGTGCTGCATCGAGCACGCATGGGACTACGCCTGTGCCTCGAACAAAAGTGGTTCGGCAGCGGAGAACGAGGCGGTCGATGAGCGACCAAGAAGCGAGCAATAAGCGGACAGGCGAATGGCAGCAGCGCCGCGGCAAGCAGCAACGGCCCGCGATCAGGTGCCGACAACGCCCCCATCCGCGCGCCTGATCACCAGCGTCGCCGAACGCGGTCGGCCGCCGGTGACGCCGGCAAACTGGTTGGCTGGCCATTCTGATCCGGCCAGCGGCGCCGACGGCGACGAACGCCCACCGGCCGCTTCACCAGGATGCTGGACGTTGATGAACAGACTGCGTGCATCCGGCGTGGCGCTGATGCCGGTGATCTCGCAGGCTTTCGGTCCGGTCAGGAAGCGCCGTATCTCACCGCTGGCGACATCGGCGACGAGCATCTGATTGTTACCGAGCCGCTGGTAGTCGCCACGATTCGCGACGCTGCCGGAAACGTCGGTCTGGATCCAGAGGCGACCGGCGCGATCGAACCACAGGCCGTCCGGGCTGGCGAAAGCATCGCCTTTGATGTTCCCGCGCTTCGCCGGGTCGGGATTTTCGGGGTCGCCACAGAGCACGAAAACATCCCAGTCAAAAGCAGCAGCCGCCGCATCCGCCTGTTCCTCGCGCCAGCGAATGATGTGCCCGAAAGCATTCTCTACGCGGGGATTCGCAGCGTTGGCGGTCAAGCGCTTGCGGTTGTTGGTCAGCGTGCAATACACCTCGCCACTCTGCGGATCGACGGCCAGCCATTCCGGGCGGTCCATCTTCGTTGCGCCAACGAGATCGGCGGCCTGGCGTGTACGGATCAGAATGTCGGCCTGATCAGCGAAGCCACTAGCCTCGTCGAGACCATTCTGCCCGTGCTGCAGGGCGATCCAGTGACCTTTGCCATCGCCGTCGTCGAAGCGCGCCACGTACAGCGTCCCGACGTCGAGCAGACGCCCGCCAGAAGCGGGATCTCCGGCAGCGAAGCGATCGCTGGAGACAAACTTGTAAAGGTACTCGAAAGCCTGGTCATCGCTCATGTAGACCACGACACGGCCGTCCCTGGCCAGCGTAAGCGTGGCACATTCGTGCTTGAAGCGACCGAGGGCGGTACGCTTGACGGGCGCCTGCGCAGGTTTCCAGGGATCGATTTCGACCACCCAGCCAAAACGATTGGCTTCATTCGCCTCGCTCGCCACATCGAAGCGACTGTCGTACTCGTGCCAGCGGAATCCGGCACCCTTGGCGCGGATACCATAACGCTTCTGATCGGCGGTCGGCTCGACAAGGCCGTTGAAATAGCCGTCGAAGTTCTCTTCACAGGTGAGGTAAGTGCCCCACGGAGTGTGCCCCATCGCGCAATTGGCCAGCGTCCCGAAGACGACGTTGCCACGCCGGTCGTCGCCGGTGCGCATGCCTGGCGCGCCGGCCGCCGGACCGGCGATGCGTGTCGGCGTGCGCGCGCTTATCCGACGCGCGTACCGAGACGGCCGCACGAGCTGCCAGCGAAACTCGCCGCCGCTCTCCTTGAGCGCAACTTCGATCACTGACACGCCATGCGCGTTCTGGGACTTGCGCGTCTTCTCGTGGCTCCAGTCGACCATCCCGTCGGGATGCAGAAGCCCGTCGTCCGTGTATTCGTGATTGATGCACAGCAGGCCGTGCGTCGACGATGGCTTGCCGTCCTCGACCCAGGGAAAGAAGTGCATGCCGTCATGATGCATACCGGCCTGCTCGGCCTGCTCGCTGGCGCTGTTGCCCGCATCGGCGCGGAATAGTGGTCCGTCCGAGATCGGGTCACCCCAGGCGTAGAGCAGCTGCACCGAGTAGCCATCGGGAACGCGCACGATATCGTCGCTCGAAATGCTGATTGGCGTAAAACCAATACCTGGCCGGCCCGTCGGCCCGGCCAGCACCGGCAGGCCGAAAAAGGACAGTGCGGCACTACCAAGACCAGCCTGTAGCAAGCGCCGCCGCGTCGTGACGGTGGCCGAAAGCGCCGTGAAAAGCTGCGCGAAGTACGGGTTCGCGCTGTCGTTACTGATCAGGTCCTTGTCCATCGCTTGTCTCTGTCCGGGTTTGACGGAAAGGAGCGATTATCGCTCAGTGCGTCACAAAGCCGTCATCGCTAATGAACCGCGGGCCTCCCGGACAGGCGCACAAGCTGTTCGCTGGCGGCTGATCTACGCGGCGCGATGTTGCTGGTGCTGCCGCTGCTGCTCTTCAACATGGCGCCGCAAGACGTCGTTCATGCGCGTCTGCCAACCATCGCCGCTGGCCTTGAAGTAATCGAGAACTTCCGGGCTATAGCGTACGGTCACCGCCACCTTGGTCGGCAGCTTCTGCGGGCCGCGCCGGCCGGGTTGGCGAACTTTCGCCTTGCTCGAGACACCTGGCGCGATTTCTACGGGTTGATTGGTATCACGGACATTTTCAGGATCCTTCGCACGCTCCGCCTTGGCCACCCGCGCCACGCGTTTGCGTTCCTTGCCGAACGTCGAAGACGTTGCCACAGCTTCTTTTTTCATTTTCTTTCACCTTAACGGTCATGACATGTCGGGATACCCCGGATCATGAAAGTCATGACCGTTTCCCCCTCTTCCCCGACCCTTCTCCCGCGAGGGGAGAAGGGAGATTCGTGAGTCGCTTGCGCGACTTTCACATTAAGCACAATAGATCCAAAGGGCACGAGCCGTGCGCTCAGCCCTTGACATGAGAGCAGCGGCGCCGCCGCCTACTTGACTTTGTAGAGCACGGGTTCCGGCGCGATCACATTGCGAATCGCGACTTTGAGGTCGATCAGGTCGACATGGCCAAGCAGCAGCAGGCCGGCGCGAACGAGTTGCCCCTTCTTGCTGGGAAGCCCGCGCTTGGCCAGGCGCTTCTTGAGCTTGACGAGCTGCCGGTATTCGCTGTGCGGAATTCGCAAGCGACAACGTGCATCATGGTTGTTGGGCTTGCGCGCTTTTTTTGCCTTGCCAATGGGTTCCGGCGGCGGCATCGCGGCGAGTCTTCTGAGTTTGAGTTCCTTGGCCGCAGCGAGAATCGCTTCGGCGCTGGAAAGAGGTGCTGCTGACGACATCGTGATTCTCCCTGGCGAATTGCGGGGCAGTCGCCGGAGAGGCACGCACTTCATCACGCATTGTGCGCTGCGGCCGGCTGGCTGCAACAGTTTGTAACGACAGGGAGAGGATGCTCTGCTTATGTGACAGATTGATGACAGAGCGCCGCGTTCAGCGGACAACCCGCAGGTCGGCAGCGGCGGTCGTCAGTCGGCCAGCGCCGCGGCGAGCGTTTTCGCGTTCTCGCGCATCATGCCGAGATAGCTCGCGGCGGCCGTCCCAGCTGTGGACAGCGAATCGGAGTAGAGGATGCCGCCGATACGCGCCCCGGACTCCGCACTGATACGTTCGAGCAAGCGCCGATCGCTGACGTTCTCGATGAACATTGCCGGGATCTTCTCTTGACGAATTTGCCGGATGATCGCAGCAACGGCAGCGGCTGAAGGCTGCGCATCAGTGCTGACGCCGACAGGCGCAAGGAAGCGAATTCCATAGGCACGGGCAAAATAGCCAAAAGCGTCGTGTGAGCTGACGACGACGCGGCGTTCGGCGGGAAGCCTGCTCAGGCTGGCACGAATCTCGGCGTCAAGCGTGTCGATCTGCTGCTTCAAAGCGGCGGCGTTGGCCTGATAAGCGGCCTCGTTCGCCGGGTCAAGCTGCGTCAGGGTAGCGGCGATGTTGTCAACGTAGTGGCGCGCCTGAGCCAGATCCTGCCAGGCGTGCGGGTCGACATCGGCCGCGTGATCGTGCCCGCGATGCTGGCCACCAGGCCCCGCTTCCTTGTCAAGAAGCTTGACGCCCTTGCTGGCCACCACAATCGGCCCACGATAGCCGGACGACTGCATCAGGCGATCGATCCAGCCTTCGAAGCCGAGGCCATTGACGACCACCAACCGTGCGCGCGCGAGCTTCTTCACGTCGGCCGGCGTCGGCTGGTACACGTGCGCGTCTGCCAGCGGGCCGACCAGGGTATACACCTGCACGTGCTCGCCGCCGACGCGTCGCGTGAGATCGCCGAGAATGCTGAAACTGGCGACCACCGGCAGCAACTCGACCGCCATTGCCGCGCCAGGCTGAGCGCCCAGGAGGATCACCAGAGCAGCGGTGCGCAACGAAGCCGGCGGCAGAAAAACCATTGCCAGCCAGCGCTGGAGTGTGTTGAGTAAGGTTTTTCTCATGCTCTTCCCCAATGGAGTGCTGGACTCGGCGTTCGAGTCAGCGTTCGAAGTGCCAGCCCGAGCGCCAACGGCTGGCCAGGGGTCCGAGCGGAGCGACGAGCAGCGAGAGCAGATAGAGGCCGCCCAGGGTCAGCACGATCGCCGGACCGGCCGGCAGGTCTGCATAATACGAGAGCAGCAGGCCGATGACGGATCCGAGCAGCGCGACGCACACGGCGATCAGCAGCAGCGGTCCGACATTGCATACCCACAGGCGCGCCGCAGCCGCCGGAAGAATCATGATCCCGACCGCCATCAAGGTTCCCAGCGCGTGAAAGCCGGCGACCAGATTGAGCACCAGCAGCACCATGAAGCCATAGTGGGCGACGGGTCCGAGGCGGCTGATACGCGCCAGGAAAGCCGGATCGCAACCTTCGAGGACGAACAGGCGCAGACCGAGCGCGAGCACCAGCACCGACAGCGAGGCAAAGCCTGCGAGCAGCAGCAGGGCGGCGTCGTCGAGCGCCAGCACGCTGCCGAAAAGGACGTGCAGCAGGTCGACGCTGCTGCCGCGTAGCGAGATGATCAACACGCCGGCCGACAGCGAGATCAGGTAGAAAGTCGCCAGGCTGGTGTCTTCCTTGATCACCGAGTTGCGTGCCACGCCGCCGGAGAGTACGGCCACCGCCAGACCGGCGATCAGGCCACCGATGGTCATCGCCGGCAGCGACAGACCGGCAATCAGGTAGCCAATAGCAGCCCCCGGCAGAATCGCGTGCGACATGGCATCGCCGGCCAGGCTCATCCGGCGCAGCATCAGGAAGACGCCGACCGGCGTCGCACCGAGCGACAGCGCCAGACAACCGGCCAGCGCCCGACGCATGAAAGAAAACTCGATGAACGGCGAGAGCAGCGGGATGCTGGCCAGCGTTTCGCTCATCCGGCGTCCTGGTCAGCGTGACAGATCGGGGCATGCGCGTCGTCACTACGTCCTTCGGCGAGCCGCCGGGCGCGCAACAGATTGGCGTCACTGAGCACCGTCGCGGTAGCGCCGCGAGCGACGATCTCGCGCGCCAGCAGCAGCGTTTCCGGGTACTCCTGACGAACATGCTCGAGGTCGTGCAGGACGGCGATGACGGTCCGCCCTTCGCCATGCCAATGCCTCACCAGCGCCGCCAGGTCACGAACACTGGCTGCGTCGATGGCGCCGTAGGGCTCATCGAGGAGGAGCAGCGGAGCATCCTGAAGCAGGACGCGAGCGAAGTGCGCACGCTGCAACTGACCGCCCGAGAGCGCGCCGATCGGACGCCTCTCGAGGCCGTTCAGGCCAACCAGATCGATCGCCGCGGCAATGCGCTGGCGCCGGGCCCGGTCGAGACCGCCAAAGGCGCCAATCTCGCGCCACAACCCCATTGCCACGAAGTCGTGAACGACCATAGGAAAGCTGCTGTCGAGCGTCGTCAGCTGGGTCAGATAAGCGATTTGCTGGCGCTGCACGCCCTGCAGGTGGATGCGGCCTTGCAGCGGTCGTAGCTCGCCGGCAATGCCTTTGAGCAGCGTCGATTTACCGGCGCCGTTGGGGCCGACGATGGCCAACAGGCTGCCGGCGGCAATCTCTCCGTGCAGGTGGTGAACCGCCGGATGGCGATCATAGCCCAGCGTCAGATTGTCGAAGCGCAGGATCGGCGGGAGCTTCGGTGACGGGTTTGAGGTGTTCTCGGGCATCGCTGACGCGGCGTTCAGTGCAGCGCCCAGAACACCGTCGTCCACAGCAACAGCAGCGCGCCGAACGCCCAGAACAGGCGCGCCAGGGCACTGGCGCAGAGCACCGGATTGCGGGTTTTAGCGCCTGCCGATGCGCGCGGGCTTGCAGAAAGAGACATGAGTGATGTGGTGCGAGGCAAGGCGAGGCGAGCTAAGGGCATTTGGGCGCGGGCTCGAACCTCCCGCGGAGGGCGAATCTTGCCTCGTTCGAAAGGCAAACGCAACCGCCTTGAGCAAGTATCGTGGCTCTGGAAAGCGACCAGGGCGACGACTTTCTGGAGGTCGTTCGCGAGCTTCCCAATCGCGCGCCGCGGCGCTGGAACGTGTTACTCCAAAAAACTCTGGCGACGATCGGCGCCCCCCGGGCCTGGCAGCGCCGTACGGGCCGAAGCGACGGCGCTAACGTTTCTTGCCCACTGGCCGTTAGCGTAGCGTAGTGACGCCATCCATTGCTGCTACTTACCGCTGGCGCGTCAAGCTTTCAGCAACTCTTCGCGATTTCCCAGCCAGCGCCGGAGATGGCGCGCGGCACGCTCGGGATCGTCACGCAGCAGTTGCGTCGCCATCTCTTGCGCCAGTTCGACAAGGTCGGCATCGACTTCGAGGTCGGCGTAGCGCAGCAGTGGCACGCCCGACTGGCGGCTGCCGATGAACTCGCCGGGACCACGCAGACGAAGGTCCTGGCGCGCAATCTCGAAACCGTCGCTGTGCTCGAAAATGATCTTCAAACGCGCCCGCGCGCTTGCCGACAATGGCTGCTGATAGAGCAGGACGCAAACCGAGTCATGGCCGCCACGCCCGACGCGTCCACGCAACTGATGCAGCTGCGCGAGCCCGAAGCGCTCGGCGTGTTCAATGACCATCAAGCTGGCGTTGGCCACGTCGACACCCACTTCGATGACCGTCGTCGCCACCAGCACGTCGATCTCGCCAGCAACGAAGGCGGCCATCACGGCCGCTTTCTCGGCACTGCCCAAACGGCCGTGCACCAGACCAATGCGCAGACCCGCCAGCTCGCCGAGCAAAGCCGTGTACGTGTCGAGCGCAGCCTGCAGTTGCAGCTTTGTCGATTCCTCGATCAAGGGGCAGACCCAGTAAGCCTGTCGCCCCGCGCCAACCACACCACGCACGGCGGCCGTCACTTCCGCACGGCGCGCAGCCGAGAACAGCCGGGTGCGCACCGGCGAGCGGCCAGCCGGCATTTCGTCGATCAGCGAAACATCGAGATCGGCGTAATAGCTCATCGCCAGCGTGCGCGGAATCGGTGTCGCCGACATCATCAGCTGGTGCGGATTGCCCCCTTTGCGCCGCAAGTCAAGTCGCTGCACGACGCCGAAGCGATGCTGTTCGTCGATGATTGCCAGGCCGAGGCGGGCAAAATCCAGGCCTTCCTGGATCAGGGCATGTGTTCCGACAACCAGTTGCGCCGTCGTCGCCGCCTGCTGTCGCAGCGTCCGCCGGTTCTTCGCACCGAGACGACCCGACAAGCACACTACTTCGACGCCCAGCGGCTCCAGCCAGGCGCTCAGTTTGAGGAAGTGCTGCTCGGCGAGAATTTCGGTCGGGGCCATGAAGGCAGCCTGATAGCCGGCCTCGATGGTCTGGCAAATGGCCAGTGCGGCGACGATCGTCTTGCCACAGCCGACATCGCCCTGCAGCAGGCGCTGCATCGGGAAAGGCTGCTCGAGGTCGACGGCAATTTCGGCAGCAACGCGCTGCTGCGCACCGGTCAGCGGAAAGGGCAGGACCGCCAGCAAAGTCTCTGCCAGCCGGCCGGCTGCGCGCAGCAGCGGCGCGCCCTTGCGCCGGCGCGCCAGATAGGCACGGCGCAGCGACAGCTGCTGCGCCAACAGCTCATCGAATTTGATCCGCCGCCAAGCCGGATGGCTGTGACTCTGCAGCGTCGCTGCGGCAAGCTCGGGCGGCGGCGAATGCAACAGGCCCACCGCCGCCGCCAGGGCAGGCAGGCGATGCGTCGCGCACCAAGTGACGTCGAGGAGCTCGCTGAGATCGACCTCGCGCAGGGCGCGCGCAATGAGCTTGCGCAAGGCCCCCTGCGCCAGCCCGGCGGTGGTCGGATAAACGGGGGTCAGCGACTGCGGCAGGGCGTCATCGGTGCTCGGCGAATGCTGAGCATTCAGGATACGGTAGCGTGGATGGACCATCTCGAGCCCGAGGAAACCGTCACGGATCTCGCCGAAGACGCGCAGCCGTAGTCGATGCCGACGCGCGTTCTCGAAAGCCCGCTGCTGGCTGCCGTAGAAGCTCAGAAAGCGCAGGCGAAGAAGGCTCTGTTGGTCCCCACCCGCGCTGACGTCATCGAGATCACTGACATCACTGACATCGCTGACGGTGACCAGCAACTGACGGCGCGGCGCCATGCTGACCACGCTAGCGACGACCAGCGCCTCGATCTGCAGCGGCACGCCCAGCGGCGCCTCGGCGACGGCCGTGACGCGCGTTTCGTCCTCGTAGCGCAGGGGCAGGTGCAGGACGAGGTCTTCGCGCCGCTCGAGACCCAGCTTGTGCAGCCGGCTCCTGATCGCTGGCGGCGCGTCGATCTCGTCCGCCGGCGGCATCAGCCGCCGATGACCAGCACCGCGTCGGCCTCGACCAGGCCGTTGCGCGGCAGAGCCGCGACGCCAACCGCAGCGCGCGCCGGAAAAGGCTCCGCGAAATAGCTTTTCATCGCCTCATTGACCTTCGCAAAGTGCGCCAGATCGGTCAGGTAAACATTCAGTTTGACGGCGTCGGCCAGCGAACCGCCGGACGCTTCGGCGACTGCCTTGAGGTTGTCGAAGACGCGCACGATCTGCGCATCGATTCCTTCGACAAGGTCCATACTCACCGGGTCGAGGCCGATCTGACCGGAGAGATAGACCGTATCGCCAACTCTTACCGCTTGCGAGTAGGTGCCGATAGCCGCCGGCGCAGCGGTGGTCGAGATGATTTTTCTTGCCATGGTGGTGTCCTCTAAAAGGGTTCGACATTAAATGGGAGAGTGTAAATGAGCACCGCGATCATCACCAATCTCGAAAAACTGCTCGGCGGTCCGCGCGACGGCGCCCTGCTCCGCTATTCGCTGGGCAACGAGCACCTGAAGGCCGGCGATTTCCAACAGGCAGCCAGGCGCTTGCGGGAAGCGGTCGAACGTGACGCGACCTACTCCGCCGCCTGGAAGCTGCTCGGCAAAGCACTGAGCGAAGACGCCCACCCGCAGGCAGCCCTGGCTGCCTATGAACAGGGAATCGTCGTCGCCGAAGGAAAAGGCGACATTCAGGCCGCCAGGGAAATGCGTGTTTTCGCCCGCCGCCTGCAGCAACAACTGCGAGCGACAGGCGGCTGAAGCAGTCTAGGGCTTGCCGACCCTGCGTACCGTACTCGGCGTATCGATGCCCAGCTTCTTGATTTGCCGGCGAGCCGCCTCGGCCTCGCTGCGACTCTTGAAAGGGCCGATCTGCAAGCGCGCCTCGATCATTGAGGGAATTCCTTCCTGCGCCAGTCGTGCCTGCCATTCCTCGGCCAGAGCCAGATCAGAGAACAGCCCCGACTGCACGATGAAGCCGGAAACCAGCCGTACCGCAACGGCGGGAGGCGTTTCGACCAGCGGTGGCGGCGTAGCCATGCTGGCAGAGTTCTCCGAGGGCCTTCTGGCCGGAGGCGGCAATGCCGGTGTGGCGGCCACCTGCGGCGGTGGAGGCGCAGGCGTTGCGGGACGTGCCCCTGGCTCATCGCCTGCGCCGTCACTGGCTTTCGACAGCGGCCGCGTGTGCGTGCCGCCGGCATACTTCTTCTTGGCAGGGCTTTCAGTGCCGGGGGCGCTCGCGACTTCGCTGGCAGATTCAGGAGCGGCCGGCTCGCTGCTTACGGCGAGCTCGTCAACGGGCGCTGCAAGCGGTGTTTCAGCCGCCATGAGCGGCTGCACGGGCTCGTTTTTCCTGACCGGTACCGGTTCGGTGAACTGCTGTCCGGTCAGCGAATCATCCGGCGCGTTGGCGTGGTCGAACAGGGCCAGCACGCCAAGCAGTGCCAGAACCATCAGACCGGCAAGCCCCATCCGCCAAAGCAGTGTGCGTTTGAGATCGGAACTCGCCTCGACCGCTGGCTGAGCTCGGCCCGCGGCCGGCGCAACTTCAGCGCCTCCGGCCTTGGCCTTAGTCCCCTGTCGAGCCGCCATCTGCCACCCCTGCTCTTCGGTTAACTGCCGTCATTGCGATTGCGCACCAGCGCCACCACCAGATCCGCTTCGGCGCGAGCAATGCCGCAGTGCTGTGCGATCGTTGCCGCGTCCTGCCCCTGGGCGGCCATCTGCATGGCATCGTTGTACAGCGGTGAAGCGGCCTGCGCCGACGACTCCGCAATCTGCGAGATCTGTAACAACTGGTGCCGGAAGTCTTCGCGGGCTGCCAACAAGCCCTCGCGCAGTTCGTCGCGCAGTTCGTCGACTGCGCAACGCAGGTGATAGACGTCTTCCTGCAGCGCGTCGATCAGCGCCTGCCCGGGAATTTCCGGCGGCGGCTCGTTCCAGGCGAAGTCAAGTTCCTCAGCGGCCACTGCCGGGACCGCTGCCGCTGCACTGGCCGCTTCCGCAGACGCGCCCGAAGCGCTGGCTTTGGCCTTGCTCTCTGCTGCGGCAGGCACTGGCGTCGCAGGCACTGCGGCATCGGCTTCCTGGATGCCGGTATAAGCGGCCAACGCTGACTGCGCAAGCCGCGGTGGTATGGCAGAGACGCTGCGTTCGTTCTGCAAGCGACGCATGCGCAGAAAAAGGACGACGATGTAAGACAGCAGTAGCACGATGACCAGAATCAAGCCTTCTCGCCAGCCCACATTGCCCAGTAGCTCGAAATCCATGGCGCGCCCTAGTGACTGTGTTTGCCAGACATTATCCCGGAAACCGCCGTTGACCGCTCACTTAGCCGCAGCGCCAACTGCCCTGCCGCAATTATGCCATACACCTGGATTCAACAAAGAGCCTTCTTGGGCGAATGCCGGAAATCTAGCGCATGGACTCGAACAGCCCGGCGGCGCCCATGCCGGTGCCAATGCACATGGTCACCATCCCGTAACGCTGCCTGGTGCGCTGCAGTCCATGCACCAGCGTCGCTGTTCTGACGGCGCCGGTTGCTCCCAGTGGGTGGCCCAGGGCAATCGCCCCGCCGAGCGGATTGACTTTCGCCGGATCGAGCTCGAGCGTACGCATCACGGCCAGCGCCTGCGCGGCAAAGGCCTCGTTGAGCTCGAACCAGTCCACGTCGTCCTGATGGACTCCGGCTTGCTTGAGCACCCGGGGGATCGCCTCGACCGGGCCAATGCCCATAATCTCCGGCGCCACGCCCGCCACCGCAAAGCCCGCAAAGCGCGCCAAGGGCTGCAGCTTGAACTGCTTGAGGATTTTTTCCGATACCACCAGTACTGCCGCTGCGCCGTCGGACATTTGCGAACTGTTACCGGCGGTGACCGAGCCGCGCGCGGCGAACGCCGGCCGCAAGCGGGCGAGCCGCTCGATGCTGCTGTCGGAACGTGGGCCTTCGTCGTTCTCAGCCAGAAACTCCTTGACCTGCACTTCGCCGGTCTGCAGATTGGGCAGCCGTGCAGTCACCGCGCACGGCGAAATCTCGGCCTTGAAATGGCCGGCGGCGATCGCCGCGCAGGCTTTCTGGTGCGAGGCGACGGCAAAGGCATCCTGATCGTCGCGCGAAATCTTCCACTGTGCGGCGACCTTTTCAGCGGTGAGGCCCATCCCGAAAGCAATCGCGTAGTTCTCGTCCTTCTCGAAGATCGCCGGGTTGAGGGCGATCTTGTTGCCCATGATCTGGTTCATCAGCGACATCGTTTCGGTGCCGGCAGCGATCATCACCTCGGCTTCGCCGAGACGAATGCGGTCCGCCGCCATGGCCACCGCCTGCACGCCGGAAGCGCAGAAGCGGTTCACGGTCACCCCGGGGACGGTATTCGGCATACCGGCCAGCAGCAGGCCGATACGCGCGACGTTCATTCCCTGCTCGGCTTCGGGCATGGCGCAGCCGACGATCACGTCCTCGACCAACGCCGGGTCGATCACCGGCACCTGTGCCAGCACCGAGGTGATGGCGTGGGCCAGCATGTCGTCGGGACGAACGTGCCCGAGCATGCCCTTGCGTCGGCCCACCGGGAGCCGCGTCGCAGCGATAATGTAAGCGTCCTGAATCTGTTTACTCATGATCTGTTCTCCTTGCTGGCTCAGTTGCCGAGTTAGTTACGCAGCGGCTTGCCGGTGGTCAGCATGTGCTGGATGCGCTGCTGCGTTTTCTCGTTCTTCAGCAGTTCGACGAAGAGCTGGCGCTCGATGCTCAACAACCACTGCTCGTCGACCAGCGATCCGGTCTCGACATCGCCACCGCACAGCGCTGTGGCCGCTGCCTTGGCGACCGCGTAGTCGTGTGCCGAAATCATGCCGCCTTCCATCATGTTGACCAGCATCATTTCGCAGTTGGCGATGCCGGTACGACCGGCGACCTTGATCTGACGCGGCGACAGGCGCGGGTAATAACCCGCCTCGGCAAGTCCGCGCGCCTCGCGCAGCGCGACGTAAAGCAGCTCGTTGGCGTTGAAGACGATCTTGTCCGAGTCGACGGCGAAGCCAAGTTCCCTGGCCTGCGCGCCACTCTTCGATACGGTCGCCATGGCGACGGTCATGAACACCGGCTGGATGAACTCGAAAGGATCGTTTCCGGCGGTCTTTGCCGCGTGCTGTGCGGCGCGGATGGCAAACTCCTTGCAGCCACCGCCAGCCGGAATCAGACCGACACCGGCTTCGACCAGGCCGATGTAGCTTTCCAGTGCAATGATCCGCTTGGCAGCATGCATCAGGAACTCACAGCCGCCGCCAAGGGCCATGCCCTGGACCGCGGCGACCACCGGCACCGTGGCGTACTTCAACGCCATCGACGTGTTCTGGAACTCGGCAACGTACTTTTCGAGCAGCTCGAACTGACCCGCGGCGATGGCTTCGCTGACTTCCTTGAGGTTGGCACCAAAGGCGAATGGCGCCTCGTGCCAAAGCACCAGGCCACGGTAGCCGGCCTCCGCACGGGCCACGGCTTCCTGCAAGCCGACGATCACCTCACGTCCGAGGGTATGGTTCCTGGTCTTGATGCTGACAATGGCGATGCCGTCGTCGAGCTGCGGCAGCGTCCACAAACGAACACCATCGTTTTCCCAGACCGTCGCACCGCTGACCGCGGCTTCACTCAATACCCGTTCCGGGAATATCTGCCGCTGATAGGCGGGCAGCACCGAACGCGGTTGAAAGGCGTCGGCGCTCGCCGAGTAGGAGCCTTGAGGCGTGTGCACGCCCTTTTCGGCGACCTGGCCAAAGACCCACCCCGGCAGCGCCGCCGGACTCATCGCCTGGCCAGCATCGACGTCGGCCTTGACGGCTGCGGCGATTGCCTGCCAGCCCGCCGCCTGCCAGCTTTCGAACGGCCCCTGCGCCCAGCCAAAACCCCAACGCATCGCGAAATCGAGATCGCGGGCGTTATCGGCAATTTCAGCAAGGTGGAAAGCGGCGTAGTGGAAGATATCGCGGAAAATCGCCCACAGGAACTGTGCCTGTGGATGCCCACTGGCGCGCAACTGCGCGAACTTCTCGGCCGGATCGCGGTTCTTGAGGATCGCCAGTACTTCCGGATCAATCTCGGCGGCCGTTTCGCGATAATCCTGAGCCGCCAGGTCGAGCACCTTGATCGCCCGACCGTCCTTCCGGAAAATGCCGCAGCGCGTCTTCTGACCGAGCGCGCCCTTGCCGATCAGCGCCGCCAGCCAGGCGGGAACGGCGTAATAGCCGTGCCAGGGATCGTCGGGCAAGCTGTCCTGCATGGTCTTGATGACGTGTGCCAGCGTGTCGAGACCGACGACATCGGCAGTGCGATAGGTGGCGCTCTTCGGACGCCCGATGAGTGGACCGGTGAGCGCATCGACGACATCGAAACCCAGGCCGAGGCGTTCGGTGTGGTGCATCACCGCCAGGATCGAGAAGACGCCGACCCGATTGGCGACGAAGTTCGGCGTATCGCGGGCACGCACGATGCCCTTGCCGAGCCGCGAGACCAGCCATGATTCGAGATTGTCGAGCAGCGCCGGGTCGGTAGCCTGCGTGGCGATCAGTTCGACCAGGTGCATGTAGCGCGGCGGATTGAAGAAATGGATACCGCAGAAACGCGAACGCAAGAATTCAGGCAAGCCTTCGGAGAGGCGGTTGATCGACAGACCCGAGGTGTTTGAAGCAATGATCGCGTCTGGCGCGATGAACGGCGCGATCTGCCGATAGAGATCGTCTTTCCACTCGGTCTTTTCGGCAATCGCTTCGATGATCAGATCGCAATCGCGTAATTGTTCAAGGTGCTGCGAGTAGTTGGCGGCATCAATGTAGGCGACGCGATCCTTGCTGGCCAGCGGCGACGGCTCAAGCTTGCGGAGTGCGCCGATGGCGCGGTTGACGATTTCGTTGGCGTCACCCTCGTTGGCGGGCAAATCGAAAAGTAGCACCGGCACTTCGGCGTTGGCGAGATGCGCAGCAATTTGCGCGCCCATCACCCCCGCCCCGAGTACCGCGGCCCTGCGTACGATGAAATTGCTCAAGCTGTCCTCCTGTCTGTTTATCCACGCTCGCCGGGAACACCCCGCCGCGCTTCTCCAAAAACACTCAAACGAACGTTTGAATTATACGCGACACAGTGCCAGCGTCAACAAGCCAAAGGGAGTCGGCGCAACGATCATGCGCCCAACCGCACCCACGCAAAAAAAAAGCCCCGGAATCCGGGGCTTTCTTGCGGAGCTGTGCCACACAATCAAAAAGCCATCGAGTACTGGCCGCCAAAAACCCAGACGCCGGACCCCTTGTAGTTGCCGTTGAGCGTACCCTGGCCAGGCTCGGAGTGGTTGATATTGGCGTCCTTGATATACTCGTACATCATCCCGGCTTCAAAAGTCTGCGCTTGATCGGGCTTCCATTTCGCTCCTAAAGCGTACCAGATGCGATCGTTGTCGGGCATTGCTGACAGACGCGTCTCAGGATTTTTGACCGGCGACTGGTCATAGGCCAAGCCGAACATGAGCGTCACTGCGTCCGTGTACTTGTAATTGCCGCCCAGGGCGACGCGGTAGGTATTCTGAAAGTGCGCCGGCAGGGAGAGCAGTTGCCCGCCATTTTGTGGCCCCGAAGTGTGATAGATGTCGATGGTGTCGATCGAATTCCAGCCCATCCACGACACATCTCCGAGCATTTCCCAGCGGTCACTGAGCTTCTGGGCGACACTCAGAATCGCAGTCTGCGGAAGTTTGATGTCGGCCTCCACGTCGCTCTGTACCCCTACCCTGATGAGTTGCCCAGCAACAAAGTCACTGGCCGGACCGGCCGCGCCGTTAACATTGTTCGTGCCGTCCGCATGGTACTGAATGGCCGAGCGATAGGACAAACCCACTTTGGTCGAAGGCGACGGTGTCATCAGAACGCCGACATTCCAGCCCCAGGCATCGTCCGAAAGGCTCAAGTGAGTCTTGGCTGCCCCAAGCACGGGGGAAGTACCCAGGCGCTTGTAGTAATCGGCCTTGAGGTATTGCCAACTGACGCCACCGCCAAGCGAAAATTTGTCGTTGACTCGATAAGCAATCGAGGGGTTGATATTGATCGTAACAACCTCGAACTCGTTTGACTGGGCACTGCCTTTCCACGGCACGTCATAACTGGTCTTCTGACCAAAAGGCGCACCAATGCCGATACCCAGATACAGGTCCTTGTTCAAGGCCCAGGAGAGGTAGCCATTTGGGACTGCTCCCCAAGCTCCCGCGTCGCCACCATCACCCGCCGCATTAAACACGCCAACCTGCGAATTGTCATTGTCGAACTTGAAAATCGGGCGCGCCAGTACCAATCCTCCCGAAGCCTCGCGCGCCTTGAGTTGCGTCATTCCGGCCGGGTTGTAGTAGATCGTACTCGCATCATCAGCCTTGGCTGCCGAACCGGCGTAAGCGTTACCCAAGCCACTGCCCTGCGAAAACAAGCTAAACCCGGCTGCGCTCGCTGTCCCCGAAAACGCGACCAGCAACAGCGCCGGCAGCAACTTCATGGAAACCTCTTTTGACATTTTCAACTCCCCCATGGATGTGATCTGAATGTGGCTCCTTGGCCACAGTCTAGTAGTGGTCTACAGCCTCATGCTAAGGCCCGATGTCAAAAAAATCTTCTGCTAACGAGCATTTGGCAGCAACTGCTTCTCGCCGTGTTGGTTTATTGCAACATAGGTGAGCACGGCTTCGGTGACTTTTACGGTAATCGGCTGCGTCGGATTTCGCTCTGCATAGACCTCGACCCTGACCTTGATTGATGTCCGGCCGCTCTCGATGACCTCGGCAAAGAAACTCACCACATCGCCGACCGACACCGGCTGTTTGAAAAGGAAGGAGTTCACCGCCACCGTCGCCACCCTGCCGCGCGCCCGGTGCATCGCCGGAATCGCTCCCGCGACGTCGACCTGGGCCATGATCCAGCCGCCAAAAACGTCGCCCTGCGGGTTGACGTCGGCGGGCATCGGCATCATCCGCAAGATCGGCTGCTTGTCCGGCAATTGGGCGACGTTGTCAGACATTGCGGTTCCTCAAATAATTGAGCGGCCCACCGGTAAACGGCGCGAAGCCGGTACCAAAAATGACTCCAGCATCAGCCAGGTCGGCGTCGGCGACGATGCCGTCGTTGACCAGCTGCTGCGTTCGTTCGAGCAAGGGCGCAACCAGGCGCTCGGCAAGACCCGCCGGCACCCTTCCGGGCACGCCCTTGGCCGCTTTTCCTTGCCGATATTCGTAGAACCCCCGCCCCGATTTCTTGCCGAGTTGGCCGGCGTTGAAGCGCTCTAACAGACAGCGCGGCGGCTCGGCATCAGCGCCAGCGAGGCTCTTGCCTACGGCCATGGCGATGTCGAGACCGACCATGTCGACCAGCTCGATCGGCCCCATGGGCATGCCGAAGGCGAGCATCGCTTCGTCGACGGTTTCCAGCGCGAGCCCCTCGTCGACAGCGCGCATCGCTTCCAGCATGTAGGGCCCGAGAACCGCGTTGACCAGGAATCCGGGCGCGCTCTTGACCGGCAGCGGCAAGCGATCGATTTGTTTGACGAAGGCCGTGCCACGCGCCAGAATTTCCGTGTCGGCGCCTTCGCCGGCAACGACTTCGACCAGCGGCATATTGGCCACCGGATTGAAGAAGTGAATTCCGATCAACCGTCCCGGCCGGCCCAAACCACTGCTCAACTCCTCTATTCTGAGGCTGGAAGTATTGGTCGCCAGCACCGCGTCCGGCTTGATCACGGCGTCGAGTTGCTCGAGCAAGGCGCGCTTGGCGTCGAGGTTCTCGAAAATCGCTTCGATCACCACGTCAGCGCTCTTGGCGCCGTGTCCTTCGGGGTCGGGAATCAGCCGGTCCATGACGTCGCGCAACTCGCGCGGATCCTTGAGGCGCTTGCTGTACGCCGCGTAAGCGCGTTGCAAGGCCGGGGCGATTCGTTCCATTCCCTGATCCTGCAGGGTAACCGTCAGTCCGCGCAAGGCGCACCAGGCGGCGATGTCGCCGCCCATCACGCCGGCTCCGACGACGTGCACCCGTTTGGCCTGGAAGGTACTCGCTTTTCCGAAACCCTTCAGTCGCTCCTGCATGAAAAACACGCGCACCAGATTGCGCGCCGTCGGCGAACGAACGATGCTGTCGATCAACTCGGGGGCGGCCAGCGCATTGCCCTGGTACTTCTCCCAGATATCGATGATGGCGTAGGGCGCCGGATAGTGCTCGACGCGCGCGCGCCTGGCGACCTGCTTTCTCGCGGCGCCCGCAACCAGACGCTTGAGCGGACCATTGAGCAGCCGCTGCAGCACGGGCGGACGCCGACGCGGCTGATCGGCGACAATCAGCAGGGCGGCAGCGTTGTCCATGACCCGGGCCGGCACGCAGTCGTCGGCGAGACCGAGGCGCTTGGCGCGCTTGGCATCGAGCGCTTTGCCGGTGAGCATCATGTCCAGTGCCGCCTGCGGGCCAATCCGCCCGGGCAGACGCAACATGCCACCCCAGCCAGGAACGATGCCCAGCATCACCTCGGGCAGACCCAGCCGCGTCGCAGGCTCGTCGACGACCAGCAGATAGCGGCAGGCCAGGGCCAGTTCGAGACCGCCACCCAGGCAATGGCCGCGCACCAGCGCCAGCGTCGGATAGCTGACCGCGGCCAGACGATTGAAGAGCTGCCAGCCGCGCTCGACCAGCGCGATGCCTTTTGCGGGCGTGTCGAGCCGGGTGAACTCCTGAATATCCGCACCGGCGATAAAGCCTGCCGACTTTCCGGAACGGAAGATCAGCCCTTTCGGTGGCTCGCTGTCGAAGCGAGCGAGAATCGATGCCAGTTCGTCCATCACTTCGCTGGACAGTGAGTTGGTCGTCTCGCCAGCCTTGTCCAATGTCGCCCAGGCCAGCCCTGCGCCATCCACCTCGAGCTGCCAGTTGCGGTAAGCATTGCTATCGATATTCATGCCTTGTCCTCATGTTTGCCGGTGACTGCCATCAGCTGATGCTCTCGACGAGCATCGCACCGCCCTGGCCACCGCCGATGCAGATCGCTGCGACGCCGCGCCTGGCCTTGGCTGCGCGCAAGGCAAACAGCAGGTGTAGAACGATACGCGCGCCCGACGCGCCGACCGGATGACCGACGGCAACCGCTCCGCCATCGACGTTGAGACGCGCCCGCGGCAGCGAGCCAAAGGCCGCCGGCAAGTCCAGCTGCTGACGGCAGTACTCGTCCGATTCCCAGGCAGCCAGGCAGCCAAGCACCTGCGCCGCAAAGGCTTCGTTGATTTCCCAGAGGTCGACGTCAGCGAGCGCCAGTCCGTTGCGCTGCAGGATCGGCGTCGCCGCGTGTACCGGACCAAGACCCATCTGCGCCGGGTCGAGAGCAGCCCATTGGCTATCAGTGATCCTGCCGAGCGGCTCCAGCCGCCACTTGTCGACGGCGGCCTGAGAGGCGAGGATCAGCCAGGCAGCACCGTCGCTGATTTGCGAGCTGTTGCCCGGCGTGACACGGCCGTAACGACGATCGAAAAAAGGCTTCAGCCTGCTCAAACCAGCGAGGTTCGCATCAGCACGCACACCGTCGTCTTCACCATAGACCGTGCCCTGGACATCAAGCAGTGGAACTATCTCGCCGAGGTGTCCGGCGGCACGGGCAGCGACGGCTCGCTGGTGGCTAGCAACGCTGAATTGATCCATGTCATGACGCGAAATCCCGAAGCGCCAGGCGAGATTTTCCGCCGTCTGCCCCATCAGCAGACCAATGTTCGGATCGGTCAAGCCTTTCAGCAGCCCGATCACCGGCGACAGCAATTGCGCCGGGCGCAGTTTGGCGAAAACGCCGGCCTTCTGGGCGATCGTCTTGGCCTGCATCATCAGTGCAAACCAGCGAACCATCGCCGGCGAGTAAAGCAGTGGCGCGTGCGACAGCGCGTCGACGCCGCCGGCCAGCACCAGTTGCGCGCGTCCGTTCTGGATGTTGGCCATCGCCGAGTCGAGTGCCTGCATACCGCTGGCACAATTGCGCATCACCGTCCACGCCGGTACCTTGTGACCGCAACCCAGGCGCAGGGCGACAACACGGCCGATGTTCACTTCATCCGGCGAAGGACTGGCGCAACCGAGAATCACCTCGTCCAGATCGCTGGCCGCAAAGGACTGGCGAATCAGCAGCGCGCGGCCGGCCTGTACCGCCAGATCGCTGGCCGAAAATGGCCCGGGCGCGTTGCGCCCCTTGAGGAACGGCGTTCTCGCACCGTCCACGACATACACCGGCTGGAATCCCATTCTGTCTCCTTAATGTGAAAGTCCGGCAAGCGACTCACGAAACACCTTTCTCGCCCCAGCGGGAGAAAAGCCTGGCGTGAGACGGGGAATTCGGGGCGCAGGCACCCCGCCCGTCGAACGATTCCGGCGTGCAAGCCGGAATGCCCACTGCAAATCATGGACAGAGGCACGGCGCAAGCGCCGTACCTGTAGCCTACCGCCTTGATCGCCTCTACGCTGCGGCTTTGTGAAGCAGGGCTTGTTCGCGCGAACGGCCCAAATCGTATGGAAAATCGTCGACATGAATGACGATGTCGCGCAGCTCGTTGCGCCGCTTGAGTACTGCGTACTCGGCAGTGGTAACGATGCCGGCAGCGAAAGCTGCATGCGCCAGATCGCGAACGTTGGCGTCCGGCTTGTCGACCAGCGCGCCGGCCTTTTCCGCCGCCCGAATCCTGGCCTCGATCGGCTCCGCCTCGATCGTCGCCAGCAGGGCCAGTTCGACCGCACCGACCGGCTCGCTAGCCATTTTCGGCAGATAGGTTTCCGCCGTCAGTCGATCGCGCGAAGCAGACGGCTCGATCATCAGCTTGGCCACCTGGTGCCCGATCCTGTCCGACGGCACGTCGTAAGGATGACCGAGCGGGAAAACGATGCGATACAGCATGCGTCCGATCCAGCGCACGGGGAAGTTGGCAATCACGCCGTCAAAAGCCATTTGCGCCTTGTACATGGTGTCCCACATAGCCCAGTGCATCAGCGGTGCATCGGCTTGCTGACGGCCTTCCGCCTCGTAACGCTTGAGCGTCGCCGAGCACAGATAGAGCATCGACAAAATGTCGCCCAGACGCGCAGAGAGCTTTTCGCGCCGCTTCAGTTCGCCACCAAGGACCAGCATCGAGATGTCGGCGAGGAAAGCGAAAGCCGAAGAGAAGCGTGTCAGTTGCTGGTAATAGCGCCTGGTCTCCGGCGCCACATTGGCCGGCACCGAAACGAAATGCGAACCAGTCAAACCCTTCCCAAGCGCACCGAAGGCGTGCTTGACGGTATATGCGGCATGACCAAAGAAAGCCTCGTCGAAGTCAAGCAAGCCCTGCTTGGCATCCGGGTTGTAGGCCGCCTTCATTTCCTTGAGCACGTAGGGATGGCAGCGGATAGCGCCCTGGCCAAAGAGAATCATGCTGCGCGTCAGGATATTCGCGCCTTCGACGGTGATGCCGATCGGCAACTGCTGATAGGCGCGGCCAATGAAGTTCGACGGGCCCAGACAGATCCCCTTGCCGCCGACAATGTCCATGCCGTCATTGACCACCTGGCGAGCACGCTCGGTGACATGATATTTGGCGATCGCCGAAACCACCGACGGCCTCTCGCCGAGATCGATGGCGCCGGCAGTCATCTTGCGCACGGCGTCCATCATGTAGGTGTAGGCAGCAATGCGGGTGAGCGGCTCTTCGACGCCCTCGAAGCGCCCGATAGCCATCTTGAACTGGCTGCGAACGCGGGCGTAGCCGCCGACCGTGCGAGCCGTAAGCTGCGCCATGCCGGCATTCGACGAAGGCAGCGAGATCGAGCGACCTGCGGCCAGAGACTCCATCAGCATCCGCCAGCCCTGCCCGACCATGCCCGGACCGCCGATCACGTAGTCCAAAGGCATGAACACCTCCTGGCCACGCGTCGGACCGTTCATGAACATCGCATTCAGCGGCACGTGGCGGCGACCGATATCGGCACCCGGCGTGTCGCGCGGCACCAGCGCGCAGGTAATACCGATATGCTTCTTGTCGCCAAGCAGCCGATCGGGGTCATAGAGGTGAAACGCCAGGCCGAGGATGGTGCATACCGGACCCAGCGTGATGTAGCGCTTGTCCCAGGTGACCCGCATGCCGACCACTTCCTGGCCTTTCCAGACTCCCTTGCAGACGATGCCGACGTCGGGGATCGAGCCGGCGTCGGAACCGGCCCACGGACTGGTGAGGGCGAAAGCCGGCACTTCGAGGCCCTTGGCCAGGCGTGGCAGGTAGTGATTCTTCTGCGTGTCAGTACCGTAGTGCAGAAGAAGTTCGGCGGGGCCAAGCGAGTTGGGCACCATCACCGACACCGACAGGGACGAGCTGCGCGTCGACAATTTGGTGACAATCTGCGAATGCGCGAACGCCGAGAACTCCAGACCCCCGTATTTCTTCGGAATGATCATCCCGAGAAAGCCCTTGTCCTTGATGTACTGCCACGCTTCCGGCGTCATGTCGAAGTCTTCGCTGGTGACCTTCCAGTCATCGACCAGCGCACAGGCCTCCTCGACTTCATGGTCCAGGAAGGATTGCTCTTCAGCGCTGAGTTTTGGCACCGGATAGGCGAGCAGCTTGTTCCAGTCGGGATTGCCGCGGAACAGTTCGCCGTCCCACCAGACCGTTCCGGCTTCGAGCGCTTCGCGCTCGGTGTCCGACATCTGCGGCAGGATGCGTTTGTAGGTCGCGAAAACACGACGGCTTATCAGCGCCTGCCGCCAGGGGCGAACGCTGATCAGTATGGCAATGCTCAGCAGAGTGATGCCGATGAGCACCATGATGATCGTCGTGATCATGGCTGTTTCTCCTGTAAGTGATTCGGGGTTTGAGGCTCCGTGTCGCCCTCGCTGGGCGAAGCGGGTGAAGAGGTCAGTGACTGCAGAGCCGACGGCAGCGGGGCGCGCAGGCCACCGAGCAGAAAGGGCATCAAGCGCTGCGCAAGCCGCCTGGCGAGAGCTCGATCGTCAACGCTGTCAGCAGCGCCCTCACCGGCCCAATCCCCCAACTCACAGCCGGTAAGCACGCGTAGGACGTCCGTGCCGGCAATCGCGTAGGACATGGCACCGAGCATGAAATGCAGGCGCCAGACGAGCTCGGCTTTCGGAACGTCGGGCAAGGCGCTGAACAGGGCCTGCTTGTAGCGCTCGATTACTTCCGCATACTCGCTGGCAAAAAAAGTGCGGATGAACTCCGCCGGCTGGGTCAAGGTGCGACCGAGCAGGCGCAGGAAAGTCATGCCGCCAAGAGAGGAGTCCTCACCAATGCGCAACAGCGTGCCAAAAAAAGCTTCGAGGATTTGCGAAGGCTTCAGCGGCGCGCCAGCGGCCTCCGCTTCGAGTAGGTCGAGCGCGTGCAGCCGCTCGCGATTCAGCCAGCTGAGCCGGCGCCGGAATACCTCGCACAGCAGCGCCTCCTTGGAACCGAAATGGTAATTAACAGCCGCCAGATTGACCTCAGCACCGGTGGTGATCACGCGCATTGACGTCCCTTCATAACCGTTCGCCATGAACAAAAGCTCGGCGACATCCAGGATGCGTTCGCGAGTATCGTGATTGGTCTTCTGATCGGCCATGAGATCGATGGTCCAAAAATGTTCAGTCTGGAGTGCTTCGATGTACCGCTAGCAACCGAGCCTGCGTGTGTGCCCAAGCCAAGTTCAAACGTTCGTTTGAATGTTAGGGTGAGGGACTGGCAAATGCAAGGCTTTTTTGCATCTTTCTGTACCGGCCTCGCGGCCCTGCGCCGTCACAGCAGGCATACTGCAGCGCTGGCCAACCACCACCTCATCACTCACATGCGCCGCTCTACCACGTCCACCACCGCTCTCGATCGCCCACCAACCGCCGACGCTCACCTCTGGCTGACGCTGAACAAGCTCGTCCCGTATCTGTGGCAGTACAAGTGGCGCGTCCTGCTGGCGCTGTCCTGCCTGTTCACGGCCAAGCTGGCCACCGTTGCGGTACCCCTGGTTTTCAAGGACATGATCGACGCCCTGAGCAGCGAGCAGCAGGTGCTGGTTCTGCCGGCCCTGCTGCTCGCCTTGTACGGCGCGCTACGTTTTTCCAGCACCCTGTTTACGGAGTTGCGCGAAATCCTCTTTGCGCGCGTCACACAACGCGCGGTGCGGCGCATTGCGGTGGAAGTCTTTCGCCACCTGCACCAACTGTCACTTCGCTTTCACCTGCATCGTGAAACCGGTGGGGTGTCACGCGATATCGAGCGCGGCAGCCGCTCGATTTCCAATCTGATCAGCTATGCGCTCTATTCGATCCTCCCCACCCTGGTCGAAATCGGTCTCGTCCTGGCCATCCTCTTTGCCCGCTACGACAGCATCTTCGTCCTGATTACCCTGGCTTCTCTGGGCGCCTACGTGGTGTTCACGGTCAAGGTGAGCAACTGGCGAATCGCCATCAGACGAAAAGTCAACGAGACTGACTCGGCCGCCAATACGCGCGCCATCGATAGCCTGATCAACTACGAGACGGTCAAATATTTCAACAACGAGGAATATGAAGCGCAACGCTACGACCAACAACTGGGCGACTGGGAAGACGCCGCGACGCGAAGCCGAATCTCGCTTTCCTGGCTGAACCTTGGTCAGCAAGTCAGTATCGCCCTGGGGGTGACGGCCATGATGTGGCGAGCTGCCGCTGGCGTCGTTGATGGCACGATGACCATTGGTGACCTGGTACTGGTGAATGCCTTCCTGATTCAGCTCTACATGCCACTCAACTTCCTCGGCGTCGTCTACCGGGAAATACGACAGTCGCTCACCGACATCGAGCGCATGTTCGGTCTGCTCGCTGTCAACCGCGAAATCGCCGACGCACCCGCCGCCACCATGCTGCCACCCGGCCCCGTGCAGATCCGTTTCTGCGCCGTCGACTTCTTCTACGAAGCGAACCGCCAGATTCTGCACAGCGTCGACTTCACCATCCCTGCCGGCGACACGGTCGCCGTGGTCGGCGAATCGGGCTCCGGAAAATCAACCCTGGCGCGCCTCCTGTATCGCTTTTACGATGTCAGCGGCGGCGAGATCCGCGCCAACGGGAGCGATTTACGACAGCTGACCCAAGCCAGTCTGCGCGCCGCGATCGGCATCGTTCCGCAGGATACCGTGCTCTTCAACAACAGCATCTACTACAACATCCAGTACGGCCGCCCGGCCGCCAGCCACGAAGAGGTTTTGGCTGCTGCGGCAGCGGCTCAGCTGGCGCGTTTCATTGAGCAGCTCCCTGATGGCTACGAAACGCGCGTCGGCGAGCGCGGCCTCAAACTCTCGGGAGGTGAGAAGCAGCGGGTGGCGATCGCTCGCGCGCTGCTCAAAAACCCGCCGGTACTGATCTTCGACGAAGCCACCTCGGCCCTGGACTCAAAAACCGAAAAAGCGATCCAGGCCAGCCTCGACAACGCGGCCCGTGGGCGAACCACGCTGATCATCGCCCACCGCCTATCGACGGTCATGAATGCGGACCAGATCCTGGTCATGGACGCCGGGCGCATCGTCGAGCGCGGTTCGCACCCGCAGCTGTTGCAGGCCGGCGGTCTCTACGCGCAGATGTGGGACCTGCAGCAGCAGGAGGAGGCGGCACCAAGCGCTGCGTAGCGCACCGTGGTCCCGGTCGGGGGCCGCCCCGCTGGAAAAAAAGCCGGCAACGTCACGCACAAAAAAACCAGGCCAGGCCTGGTTCTTTTCTTTTTATCCGCGTAGGCGCTTACCCCAGCTTGTGAGCCCCAGCAATTAATCGGCAGCGCCCACAGCAGCCTCGCCTTCGGGCCGGTCCAGCAATTCGACCAGAGCCATCGGGGCGTTATCACCGATACGGAAACCACACTTCAGAATCCGCAGATAGCCGCCATTGCGCGTCGCGAAACGCGGTCCAAGCTCATCAAACACCTTGACGACCATGTCACGGTCACGCAGGCGGTCAAAAGCCAGGCGCCGATTGGCAAGGCTCGGCTTCTTGCCAAGCGTGATGATCGGCTCGACAACCCGGCGAAGTTCCTTTGCCTTGGGCAAGGTTGTCTTGATGACCTCTTCACGCAGCAGAGAGACGGTCATATTGCGCAACATCGCCAGCCGATGGGCGCTGGTACGATTCAGTTTGCGAAGACCCAAACGGTGACGCATATCAATTCCTTCCTGTTCTTGTCCGGCGACTTATTTCTCGAGCCCGGCCGGCGGCCAGTTCTCAAGCTTCATGCCAAGCGTCAGGCCGCGCGCGGCCAACACTTCCTTGATTTCGTTAAGCGACTTCCGCCCGAGATTAGGCGTCTTCAGCAGCTCGTTCTCGGTCCGCTGAATCAGGTCACCGATGTAGTAAATGTTTTCCGCTTTCAGACAATTCGCCGACCGCACAGTCAGCTCAAGATCATCCACCGGGCGCAACAGTAGCGGATCAACCTGCACTGTCTTCTGATACTCGACGGGCAAAGCCGTTCCGGCAAGATCGGCAAACACCGAGAGTTGTTCCATCAAAATACGAGCCGCAGTGCGAATCGCCTCTTCCGGTTCAATCGCGCCGTTGGTCTCGATTTCCATGATCAGCTTGTCAAGGTCGGTGCGTTGCTCGACACGAGCGCTCTCAACGTTATAGCTGACCCGGCGAACCGGGCTGAATGACGCGTCGAGGACCAGCTTGCCGATGCTCTTTCCGCCCTCGCCCAAGTCGCGCAGATTGCCTGCCACATAGCCAAGCGACTTTTCCACCTTCATTTCCATGGCCAGCTTGCCACCGGCTGAAAGGTGCGCAATCACGTGTTCCGGATTGATTATCTCGACATCGTGAGAAACCTCGATATCCGCCGCACGAACGACGCCCTTGCCTTCCTTGGCGAGACGAACAACGACCTCCTCGCGATTGTGCAACTTGAAGACCACGCCCTTGAGGTTGAGCAGGATATCGACGACATCCTCCTGAACGCCATCCATCGACGAGTACTCGTGGAGGACACCGTCTATGCTTACCTCGGTCAGCGCGTAGCCGGGCATCGAAGAGAGCAGAATCCGCCGCAGCGCATTGCCCAGAGTATGCCCGTAACCGCGTTCAAACGGTTCCATGACCACCCGAGCATGCACCGGCGACAAGCTCTGCACATCAATAATGCGCGGTTTAAATAGTCCACTGCTTTGCATGTACTGTCCTTTGCCTGATGCCGTCAAGCCTGCCTAGCCACTACTACTTCGAGTAGAGTTCGATGACCAGACTCTCGTTGATCGTCGGCGGCAGTTCGCTCCGTTCCGGATGTGCCTTGTAGGTGCCTTTCAGCGTTTTTGCGTCCACTTCTACCCACGCCGGAAAACCCCGCGATTCGGCAGCTGCAGCCGAAGCCTTGACACGAAGCTGCGCCTTGGCCTTCTCGCAAACCTCAACGATGTCCCCTGGACGCACCTGGTAAGAAGGAATATTGACCCGACGACCGTTCACCAGCATGCCATTGTGCCGGACCAGTTGGCGAGACTCCGAACGCGATGCCGCGAAACCCATGCGATGGACAACGTTATCAAGGCGAGCTTCCAACAACTGCAGCAGGACCTCTCCGGTCACACCCTTGCGACGGTCCGCTTCTTTGTAGACCTTGCGGAATTGTCCCTCGAGGACGCCGTAGATACGCCGGATTTTCTGCTTTTCGCGCAGGTGTACGCCATAGTCAGACAGACGCTGTCCCGATTTCTGGCCGTGTTGTCCCGGTGCATACGAGCGACGCTCGATAGCGCATTTGTCGGTAAAACACTTTTCACCCTTCAGGAACAGCTTTTCGCCTTCGCGGCGGCACTGACGGCACTTCGGATCTAGGTTGCGAGCCACTCTATCTTCTCCTTAAATCCGACGCTTCTTCGGCGGACGGCAGCCGTTGTGCGGGATCGGCGTCACATCGGTGATCGCCGTAATCTTCATGCCAAGGGCGTTGAGTGCCCGCACCGAAGACTCGCGTCCCGGGCCAGGGCCCTTGATCCGCACTTCCAGGTTTTTGACGCCACACTCGACAGCCACCTTGCCGGCCGCTTCAGCAGCCACCTGCGCCGCAAACGGCGTGCTCTTGCGTGAGCCTTTGAAACCGGCGCCGCCCGAGGTAGCCCAGGACAGGGCGTTACCCTGACGGTCGGTGATGGTAATGATGGTATTGTTGAACGAAGCGTGAATATGGGCGACGCCCTCAGCTACGTTCTTCTTTACCTTGACTTTCTTGCGAACTTTTCCAGCGGTCTTGGCCATGGTCAGATCCTATTTACTAATCACTTCTTGCCGGCGATCGGCTTGCGCGGACCTTTCCGGGTACGGGCGTTGGTCTTCGTACGCTGACCGCGAGACGGCAGGCCCTTGCGATGACGAAGACCACGGTAGCAACCGAGATCCATCAAGCGCTTGATGCTCATCGTGACTTCGCGGCGCAAATCGCCCTCGACGGCAAATCTGCCGATCTGGTCGCGTAAACGCTCCAACTCCGCTTCCGTCATATCCTTCATCTTGGTGGAACGCAAAACCCCAGCAGCATCACAAATCTTCTGTGCGCGCGGACGCCCAATACCGTAGATCGCGGTAAGCGCAATCTCGGCGTGCTGGTGGTTCGGTAGGTTTACGCCTGCGATGCGGGCCATTGGTTCACCCCAACTAATCCAAACTTACAGTTATACCTTCAACCGACTGACGACCCATGAATCCGGGTCGCAGCGATCAACCTTGACGCTGTTTGTGACGTGGATCCGTACAGATCACGCGCACAATGCCGTGACGCCGAACGATCTTGCATTTCCGGCAGATGCGCTTCACAGAGGCCAGCACTTTCATTGTTAACTCCTGATTCTTCGGCAGCAGGCGCAGCCAGCCTGAAACCGAATTGTTGCGTAGAAATTCTTCACTTGGCGCGGAAGACTATTCGCGCTCTGCTCAAGTCATAGGGTGTCAGCTGAACCGTCACCTTGTCACCTGGCAGAATGCGAATGTAGTGCATGCGCATCTTGCCAGAGATAAAACCAAGAACCACGTGGCCGTTCTCCAGTTTCACCCGAAATGTTGCGTTGGGGAGGTTTTCGATAACCTCACCCTGCATTTCAATTAAGTCTTCCTTTGCCATCCTATTTCGCCGGTAACCCGGAGCCTTTGAAGTTAGCCTTCTTCAGCAGGCTCTCGTACTGGTGCGACATCGTGTAGGCCTGCACCTGGGTCATAAAATCCATCGTCACAACGACGATGATCAATAGCGAAGTACCGCCAAAGTAGAAGGGTACGTTCCACTTCAGGATCATGAACTCCGGCAGCAAGCACACGATGGTGATGTAGAGAGCGCCGACCAGTGTCAAACGCATCAGTATCTTGTCAATATAGCGAGCCGTCTGATCGCCCGGTCGAATCCCCGGAACGAAGGCCCCACTTCTCTTCAGATTGTCTGCCGTCTCCCTGGAGTTGAAAACCAGGGCCGTATAGAAAAAGCAAAAGAAAATAATTGCTGCCGCATAAAGCATCACATAGATCGGTTGCCCTGGCGACAGCGCGCCAGCGATATCCTTCAACCAACGCCCCGACTCACCACTACCAAACCAGCCGGCTATCGTCGCCGGAAAGAGAATGATCGACGAGGCAAAGATCGGTGGAATAACCCCGGCCATGTTCAGCTTCAGCGGCAGATGCGAACTTTGGCCGCCGTAAACCTTGTTACCAACCTGCCGTTTGGCATAGTTGACCAGGATTTTGCGCTGCCCACGTTCGACGAAGACCACGAAAGCCGTAACCAGGACAACCAGAACACAGATCACCAGCGCCGTCAGCGGATGCATCGCCCCAGTCCGGACCAGCTCCAGCAGACCCCCGATGGCACTGGGCAATCCTGCCGCGATCCCCGCAAAAATGATCAGCGAAATTCCGTTCCCCAGGCCGCGTTCAGTGATCTGCTCACCCAGCCACATCAGGAACATCGTCCCCGTAACCAGCGTGGTGACGGTGACAAAGCGAAACATCATTCCCGGCTCCAGCACCAGGCCTGGCTGCGACTCTACCGCCACGGCGATCCCGATGCCCTGAAACAGAGCCAAAGCGACAGTGCCGTAGCGCGTGTACTGCGTAATTTTTCGCCTGCCAGCTTCGCCCTCTTTCTTCAGCGCTTCGAGTTGCGGGCTGGCATGGGTCATCAATTGCATGATGATCGACGCCGAAATATACGGCATGATCCCCAGCGCAAAAATTGTGAACCGCGACAAGGCGCCGCCCGAGAACATGTTGAACATGCCCAGAATGCCGCCCTGCTGCCTACCGAAGAGTTCGGCGAGGACTTGTGAATCGATTCCGGGAACGGGGATGTGCGCACCGATCCGGTACACAACCAACGCGCCGAGCAGGAACCAAAGCCGACGTTTCAGGTCGCCGAACTTCCCGCCTTTGCTGACTGTGCTAGGACTAGTTGCCAAAAAATATCACCCCTGCCAACTGGTTATTCGGAGACGCTGCCGCCCGCGGCCTCGATCGCGGCTCGAGCACCGGCAGTTGCACCAACACCCTTGAGCGACACTTTCCGCGTGATCCCACCCGACAACACGACTTTTGCCGACAGCACTTGCTGAGGCACCAGGTTCGCCTGACGCAAGGTCGCCAAATCGATCTCATCGACCGGTAAGCGCTCGATGTCGGACAGCCGTACTTCAACATTCCGGGAGCCGGTCAGCGACTTGAAGCCACGTTTGGGAAGGCGGCGTTGCAAAGGCATCTGACCGCCTTCGAAACCCACTTTGTGGAAGCCACCGGTACGTGATTTCTGGCCTTTGTGACCACGTCCACAAGTCTTGCCCCAACCGGAACCGACGCCACGGCCAACGCGCTTCTTGTTTGTGCGGGCGCCTTCGCCAGCTTGAACAGTATTCAGTTCCATCTCAGCCCTCACATTTCAAGAGATAGCTGACCTTGTTGATCATCCCGCGAACCGCCGGAGTATCTTCGAGTATCGCGCTACTATGCATCCGCCGCAGACCCAGTCCGCGCACCGTCGCACGATGCGATTCCCTGGTGCCGATCAGGCTTCTGACAAGCGTCACTTTCACTTTCTTCTCAAGCATCTCTTACCCCTGGATCTCGGCGACGGTCTTGCCCCGCTTGGCCGCAACCTCGGCAGGCGTGGTCATCGAGCGTAGCCCGTTAATCGTCGCCCGGACAACGTTATAGGGATTGGTAGACCCGTGCGCCTTGGCGACCACGTTGGTCATTCCGATCACGTCGAATACTGCTCTCATCGCACCACCGGCGATGACACCCGTACCCTCCGGCGCAGGTTGCATCATCACCGTCGATGCACCGTGCCGGCCAAAAACGGTATGTTGCAGGGTACCGTTCTTGAGGCTTACCTTGATCAGGTTGCGCCGCGCTTCTTCCATGGCCTTTTGAACAGCCACCGGCACTTCGCGCGACTTGCCCTTCCCCATACCCACGCGTCCGTCACCATCACCAACGACGGTAAGCGCCGCGAAACCGAGAATCCGACCGCCCTTGACCACCTTCGTTACGCGGTTGATCGAAATCATTTTCTCGCGCATGCCGTCATCGGGTTTGTCAGACTGCTGCGGTTTTCTGCCTTGTGGTCTAGCCATTGATTACTCCAATTCTTTGCAGGGTGCGGCGGTCAGAACTTAAGGCCGGCTTCACGCGCGGCCTCGGCAAGCGCCTTGACCCGTCCGTGATATTGAAACCCGGAACGATCGAAGGAGACCTGCTCGATTCCGGCCTTCCTGGCACGCTCGGCAAGCAGTTGCCCAATCGCCTTGGCGGCACCGACATCACCTCCGTTCGGCAGGCTCTTGCGCACTTCCGGCTCCAGCGACGAGGCGGCAGCCAGGACCTTTGTGCCACAGGCTGAAATCACCTGCGCATAGATGTGGCAGTTGCTGCGGTGAACCGACAGACGTACCGACTTCAGTTCGGCAATTTTGGCCCGGGTTTTGCGAGCCCTGCGCAAACGCGCCTGTTTCTTGTCAATCATCTCAGCACCCTTACTTCTTCTTCTTCGTTTCTTTGATCACGACCACTTCGTCGACATAGCGAACACCCTTGCCTTTGTAAGGCTCCGGCGGACGATAAGCACGAACCTCTGCGGCCACCTGGCCGACGAGTTGCCGGTCAACACCCTTGATGACGATTTCGGTCTGGGTCGGAGTCGTCGCAGTGACACCCTCTGGTAGTTTGTAGGCAACCGGGTGTGAAAATCCGAGCGTCAGATTAAGCGTGTCACCCTGCACCTGGGCACGATAGCCGACGCCAACCAGATTCAACTTGCGCTCGAAGCCGGCGCTCACCCCGGTCACCATATTGGCGACGACAGCACGCATCGTGCCGGACATGGCGACCGACTCGGCCAGACCGGCCACCGGCTTGCACGACAGGCTTCCGTCTTCAAGCGTGACAGTAACCGCCGGATGCGACGCAAACGCGAGAGCGCCCAGCGGGCCCTTCACGGAAATTCGATCGGAAGACAGATCCACCGCGACACCCTGCGGCAGAACAATTGGTTTCTTTGCAACGCGGGACATAGCTACCCCTTACGCGACGACGCAGAGCACTTCGCCGCCAATATGGCTGGCGCGTGCCTTGCGGTCAGTCATGACACCCTTGGGCGTTGACACGATGGCCACACCAAGACCGTTCATGACCGGAGGAATGTTGTCGGCGCCTCGATAAATCCGCAGGCCTGGCCGGGAAACGCGATCGATTCGCTCGATCACCGGACGACCGGCGTAGTATTTCAAGCCAATCTCCAGAATCGGCTTGCCGTCATTGGGACTGACGCCAAAATCTTCGACATAACCCTCGTCCTTCAACACCTGGGCGATGGCAATCTTTACTTTGGAAGACGGCATGGCGACGGAGGCCTTGCTTGCCATCTGGGCATTCCGGATGCGTGTCAGCATATCGCTGATCGGATCGCTCATACTCATATCGTTCTCTCCTGCCTACCAGCTAGCCTTGATCATTCCAGGGACTTCACCTTGCATGACGAAGTCGCGAAGCTTGCCACGACCCAGACCAAACTTGCGAAAGACACCACGCGGACGACCGGTCAACGCACACCTGTTACGCAGCCGAACGGGGCTCGCGTTGCGCGGCAGCGCCTGTACTTTCAGCCGCGCCTCGAAGCGATCCTCCACCGAAAGACTCTGGTCGTTCATGACCGCCATCAGTTCGGCACGCTTCTTGGCATACTTTTCGACTGTCTTGCGCCGCTTCTCACCGCGGTTGATCACAGAGAGTTTTGCCATTTCGTCTCAGTTCCTGAAGGGAAATTTAAACGCGCCAAGCAAGGCACGCGCTTCGTCATCGGTCTTCGCAGTCGTCGTGACACTGACGTTCATGCCGCGCAGCGCGTCGATCTTGTCGTACTCGATTTCCGGGAAGATGATCTGTTCTTTGAGGCCCATGTTGTAATTACCGCGGCCATCAAAACCCTTGCCCGATATGCCGCGAAAGTCACGCACCCGCGGCAGCGCCACAGTCACCAGGCGATCGATGAATTCGAACATGCGCGGCCCCCGCAGAGTGACCATGCAGCCAATCGGATAGCCGGTGCGAATCTTGAAGCCAGCAATCGATTTACGAGCCTTGGTCGTCACCGGCTTCTGGCCGGCGATCTTGGTCAAGTCGCCAATCGCGTGCTCAAGGACCTTCTTGTCAGCGATCGCTTCACCCACACCCATGTTGAGCGTTACCTTGGTGATACGCGGCACTTCCATAGCCGACTTGTAGCCAAACTTTTCGGTAAGCTGCGCCACGACCGTGGTCTTGTAGTAATCCAGTAAACGTGCCATGACTACTCCTTAGGCCCCCAACACTTCGCCGTTCGACTTGAAAAAGCGCACTTTCGTACCGTCTTCAAGCAACCTGAAGCCAACACGATCCGCTTTTTTGGTCGCCGGATTGTAGAGCGATACATTTGATACGTGCAGCGGCATCTCTTTTTCGATGATGCCGCTGACGATACCTTTTACGGGATTTGGCTTGACATGCTTCTTGACGCGATTAACCCCGGCGACCAGCACATGCTCGGCATCAGTGCGCTGCAGCACGGATCCGCGCTTTCCCTTGTCTTTTCCAGCAATGACGACGACGTCATCGCCTTTACGAATCTTTTCCATGACCTTCCTTACAGCACTTCCGGTGCCAGGGAGACGATCTTCATGAACCGATCGCCGCGCAGCTCGCGCGTAACCGGCCCGAAGATGCGCGTACCAATCGGCTCCATCTTGTTATTCAGGAGGACAGCCGCGTTATGGTCGAACTTGACCAGGGAGCCATCCGTGCGGCGCACACCCTTGGCAGTGCGCACAACCACCGCGCTGTATACGTCGCCCTTCTTGACACGCCCACGCGGCGCCGAATCCTTGACGGTGACCTTGATAATGTCGCCGACACTCGCGTAGCGGCGCTTGGAGCCACCCAGCACTTTGATGCACATCACCGACCGCGCACCGGTGTTATCGGCGACGTCGAGAACTGTCTGTACTTGAATCATCTGTCACTCCAACTTGGCCCGCGGTAGCGGTCAGTCTTGGAACCCGTAGGGGTAGAAACGCTCAGAGGCGAGAATCAGCCGAGCGCGAGGAAGGCGGCATTATAGCCGCTCTTGAGAACAAAGCAAGCGCTAAATCGCAACCGCGCGTTCTAGAAGCTTGGTGACAACCCACGACTTGCTCTTTGATAGGGGACGACACTCCTGGATTTCGACCAGGTCACCCGCCTTCGCTTCATTACCGTCATCGTGCGCGTGGTACTTGCTTGAGCGCATCATGATTTTGTCGTAAATCGCGTGCTTGACACGGCGCTCGACGACGACCGTCACCGTCTTGTCCATGCGGTCGCTGACGACGCGCCCGACCAAGGTGCGCTTGCTACTGGTGGTCTCGCTCATTGTTGAACTGCCTTTTCACGAAGAAGCGTGCGTACGCGCGCAATCTGCCGACGCACTTTACCGATCTGACTATTGTTGGACAACTGCTGCGTTGCCAGCTGCATCCGTAGACCAAACTGAGCCTTCAGCAAGTCCAACAACTCCTTGTTCAGTTCGTCGACCGTTTTTGCTCTGAGTTCACTGACTTTCATGATCAACCTACCATACGCGTTACGAAAACCGTCGGAATCGGCAGCTTCGCAGCAGCCAGCGAAAACGCTTCACGCGCCAGGCTTTCGTTTACACCATCCATCTCGTACAAAACCTTGCCGGGCTTGATCTCGGCAACCCAGTATTCCGGGTTTCCTTTACCACTTCCCATGCGCACTTCCGCAGGCTTCTTGGAAATCGGCTTGTCCGGGAAAATCCGGATCCATATCCGCCCACCGCGCTTGATATGGCGCGTCATGGCGCGCCTGGCGGCTTCGATCTGACGAGCCGTCAAACGACCGCGACCAATTGCCTTGAGCCCGTACTCGCCGAAACTCACCTTGGCTCCGCGCGTCGCCAGGCCGGTATTACGGCCTTTCTGCTCTTTGCGGTACTTTCTTCTAGTTGGCTGAAGCATCTGTGGTTCCTGCCTTTCTTACACGTTTCACCGGCGCCTTCGCGTCCGGAGCGGCTCCCTCGACGCCTGCTGCGTCTTCCTGGCCCTCTGGCTTTACCCTCACCGCGACGCGCGGCCGCTCGGCATCCCCGGGACGGGTCGCACGACGCGGTTTGCGCGCCTGCTCGTCGGCCGCCCCTTCCGGAGCCGCTAGCGTCTGATCGTGGCGACCAATTGTTTCGCCTTTGTAGACCCAGACCTTGACACCAATCAGGCCATAGGTCGTCAGCGCTTTCGAGGTGGCATAGTCAATATCGGCACGCAGCGTGTGCAGCGGCACGCGCCCTTCGCGATACCACTCACGACGAGCGATCTCGGCACCGTTCAAGCGACCCGAGCTCATGATCTTGATCCCTTGCGCACCGAGCCGCATGGCGTTCTGCATCGCCCGCTTCATCGCTCGGCGAAACATGATGCGCTTCTCGAGTTGCTGGGTAATCGAATCCGCGATCAGCTGCGCATCGATTTCCGGCTTGCGAATCTCTTCGATACTGACATGCACAGGCACGCCCATGATCTTCTGCAGCGCACCGCGCAGATTATCGATCTCTTCGCCCTTCTTGCCGATAACCACGCCAGGGCGCGCCGAGAAAATGGTCACGCGCGCATTCTTGGCAGGGCGCTCAATAAGAACGCGGCCGACGGACGCATGCTTGAGTTTCTTTTTCAGGAACTCGCGGACTTGCACATCTTCGTTGAGCATTCCAGCGAAGTCTTTCTTGTTCGCATACCAGCGCGACGACCAATCACGAGTAACAGCCAGCCGAAACCCAGTAGGATGAATCTTTTGTCCCATACTTATTCCTCAGTTGCCGACGGTCAGAAAAACGTGACAGGTCGGCTTGACGATCCGGTTGCCGCGCCCTTTCGCCCGTGCCGTAAAGCGCTTGAGCACCATGCCCTTCTCGACGCAGATGGTTGTGACTTTCAGCTCATCAATATCAGCACCGTCATTGTGCTCGGCGTTGGCGATCGCCGACTCGAGCACTTTCTTGATGATTGCTGCACCTTTTTTCGGGCTGAAAGTGAGGATGTTGAGGGCCTTATCCACCGGCAGACCGCGGATCTGATCGGCAACCAGTCGACCCTTCTGGCTCGACAGGCGAACGCCGCGCAAAACAGCACGAGTTTCCATATTCATTGTTCTACCTCTTTGCCTTTTTGCCGGCGGTATGACCTTTGAAAGTGCGTGTCAGCGAAAACTCGCCGAGCTTATGCCCAACCATATTCTCTGTGACATACACCGGTACGTGCTGCTTGCCGTTATGCACAGCAATCGTCAGGCCAACAAAATCCGGCAATACGGTCGAGCGGCGCGACCAGGTCTTGATCGGGCGCTTGTCGCCCGTCGCGCGCACGGCGTCCACCTTTTTGATCAGATGGGCATCGGCAAACGGGCCCTTTTTAACGGAACGTCCCATGGTTCTCTATCCCTTAGCGTTTGTTACTACGGCGCTGCACGATCATCGCGGTCGTGCGCTTGTTGCGACGAGTACGATAACCTTTGGTCTTGGTACCCCAGGGGCTGACCGGGTGCATACCCGCCGCCGTCTTGCCTTCACCACCACCGTGCGGGTGATCGACCGGGTTCATCGCCACACCACGAACAGTCGGGCGGATGCCGCGCCAGCGGTTCGCGCCAGCCTTGCCGATCGAGCGCAAGCTGTGTTCTTCGTTACCCACTTCACCAATCGTCGCGCGACAGTCGACATGCACCCGGCGAATCTCGCCAGAACGCAAGCGCAGCTGGGCATGCACACCTTCGCGGGCAAGCAACTGCACCGAGGTACCCGCAGAGCGTGCAAGCTGCGCACCCTTGCCGGGAATCATCTCGACGCAATGGATCGTCGTACCCACCGGAATATTGCGAATCGGCAGCGTATTACCCACTTTGATTGGCGCCTCCGAGCCACTGATCACCTGCTGACCAACGACCAGACCGCGTGGCGAGATGATGTAACGCCGCTCACCATCTGCATAGCAGAGGAGAGCAATGCTTGCCGTGCGGTTCGGATCATACTCAAGACGCTCGACCTTGGCCGGAATCCCGTCCTTGGTACGCTTGAAGTCCACCAGGCGATAGTGCTGCTTGTGACCTCCACCACGGTGGCGGTTGGTGATGTGACCATTATTGTTGCGCCCGGCGTGCTGCGACTGTGACTCGACCAGGGCCGCCACCGGCGCACCCTTGTACAGCTTCGGATTGACGACCTTGACAACCGCACGCCGGCCTGGCGAAGTCGGCTTGACTTTGACGAGTGCCATCAGAAGCCCCCTCCATCGACGAAGTTAATCTCCTGCCCCGGCTGCAGGCACACGTAGGCTTTCTTCCAACTCTTCCGCCGACCCATCGCGCGACCAAACTTCTTCTGCTTGCCCTTGACGATGGCGATCTGAACCGACTTCACCGAAACCTTGAACAGCAACTCGACAGCCCCCTTGACTTCAGGCTTGGTCGCATCCGGCACCACGCGAAAAATCACCTGCTCGTGCTTGTCGGCGATAAAAGTCGCCTTCTCGGAGATCTGTGGGGCGAGCAGTACTTGCATCAGGCGTTCTGGATTCATCCCAGGATCTCCTCAAACTTGGCCAACGCACCCCGGGTGATCAACACCTTCGGGAACCGGACCAGCGACACGGGATCGGCCTGCTGAACTTCCACAACCAACACATTGGGAAGGTTGCGCGAAGCGAGAAACACGTTCTCGCCAAGCTCTTCAGTGATCACCAGTACGGACTCATAGCCCAAACCCTTGATCTTCGCCGCAAATAATTTTGTCTTCGGGGCCTCGATCGAAAACTCATCGACCACTGCCAGACGATCTTCACGGACCAGCTGGGAAAGAATGGCCGCCATACCGGCGCGATACATCTTGCGGTTCAGCTTGTGGCTGAAGTTTTCGTCCGGCGTACTTGGAAAGACCCGACCACCGCCACGCCAGATTGGCGACGACGACATGCCCGCACGAGCCCGACCCGTGCCTTTCTGACGCCAAGGCTTTTTGGTCGAGTGACGGACGTCAGCGCGATCTTTTTGAGCGCGATTGCCGCTGCGGGCGTTGGCCTGATAGGCAACCAGGACTTGATGCACCAGAGCTTCGCTATATTCGCGACCGAAAAGAACATCAGAAGCCTGCAGGCGACTCGCCTCCTGGCCCTGCTCGTTAATAAGCTTGAGTTCCATTTATGCCCCCGCCTTGACTGCAGGACGCACGACCACGTCCGACCCCTTGGAGCCGGGAACCGCACCCTTGAGCAGCAGCAACTGCCGCTCGACGTCGACGCGAATGACTTCGAGATTTTGCTGAGTACGCTTGGCAGCGCCCAACTGGCCAGCCATTTTCTTGCCCGGAAAAACACGCCCCGGATCCTGCGCCATACCCGTCGAGCCCAGCGCCTTATGCGACACGGAGTTGCCGTGCGTAGCGTTCTGAGACGAGAAGTGATGCCGCTTGATCGCACCGGAGAAGCCCTTGCCGATCGTCCGGCCGGTGACATCAACCTTCTGGCCGACTGCAAAAATGGTGATGCTGACCTGGTCGCCAGCTTTCAGCTCAGCGAGCTCCTCGGCAGAAACAGGAAACTCTTTCAATACGTGACCTGCTTCGACGCCAGCCTTGGCCAGATGCCCGGCCAGCGGCTTGCTTACGCGCGACGGACGCCGCTTGCCAAAAGCCAACTGCACGACGGAGTAGCCGTCGTTTTGCTGCGTCTTGATCTGAGCGACGCGATTGTTCGACACATCGAGCACGGTTACCGGGATGCTTGCGCCAGCCTCGGTAAAAATGCGCGTCATGCCGACCTTGCGTCCAACAAGGCCTAGACTCATGTTTATTCTCCTCTGACCGGCTACGATTGGCCGGCGAGCGCTTCAAACAAAACGGGCAGCGAGAGAACGCAGCTGCCCGACCAAAGCCGGCAATTATAGCCGTAAGGCGATCGTTACTGCAACTTAATTTCGACGTCGACACCAGCCGGCAGATCAAGCTTCATCAGCGCATCGACGGTCTTGTCGGTCGGATCGATGATGTCCATCAGTCGCAGGTGGGTACGCATCTCGAACTGATCGCGCGAAGTCTTGTCGACGTGCGGCGAGCGAAGAAGGTCAAAACGCTGGATGCGCGTTGGCAGGGGAACCGGACCACGGACAACAGCGCCGGTACGCTTGGCGGTTTCGACGATTTCCTGGGCGGACTGATCGATCAAGCGGTAGTCGAAGGCTTTCAGACGAATCCGAATTTTTTGGCTTTGCATGTCATATTCCAAAGAGCGATGGGCGGCCCAGCTGGCACCGCCCGAAGTTTTTTTTCAAACTACTCGATGATTTTTGCAACCACACCGGCGCCTACGGTACGGCCACCTTCGCGAATAGCAAAACGGAGACCTTCTTCCATGGCGATCGGCGCAATCAGCTTGACCGTCATCTGGATGTTGTCACCAGGCATCACCATTTCAACGCCTTCAGGCATCGAGATGGCACCGGTCACATCCGTCGTGCGGAAGTAGAACTGTGGGCGATAGTTATTGAAGA
>Ga0209573_1001046_pt1 | contig 47082 bp, 42 predicted proteins | sample TNRBio252014_DNA_FD_185870 | JGI IMG/M metagenome (GOLD analysis project Ga0209573, IMG submission 185870) | Wastewater treatment Type I Accumulibacter community from EBPR Bioreactor in Madison, WI, USA - TNR Reactor_6/25/2014_ DNA (SPAdes)... | ecosystem: Engineered > Bioreactor > EBPR >... | reverse complement strand
GGGATTTGTCTTTTATCGAGCGAGCACTTTTTGCTCACCGACTTGAAGAGCGTGGGATCGATCGGGAAGCAATTATGTCTGCTCTCGATGTCGACAAGACTGAGGTTTCCAAGCTTATTTCCGTCGCTAAGGCTGTACCCTCCGATCTCGTAAAGGCCATTGGTCCGGCTCCGAAGGCTGGGCGTCCACGATGGTTGGCGCTCGCCGAACGTAGCGGTGCTGCTCGGGCTGAGAAAATCACCACTACTTTGACCTTATCTGATGACTTTCGAAGCCGCTCAACCGACGAGCGGTTCAAGTTGGTGTTTGATGCACTTGCTCCAAACACAAAGCAAAAGCTGGAAAGTCAAAAATGGGTGGCGGAAGATGGCGTTCAGGTTGCGCGCATCGAGCGGGATAAAGCTGCTTGCGTCCTCTCAATCAACGAAAAATCCGCCCCCAGATTTGGCCAGTTTTTGATTGATCAGCTGCCTGCCCTGTATGCGGCCTTTAAGAACGAGAGTGAGCGGCGCTGATGGCAAGAGGCTTAGGCGATCACGATCACTCGTAAAATTTGAGTTCAACCCCGAGGAGCAGCGCGCAAAAGAAAAAGGCCCCCAACGTTTCCGCCGGAAGCCTTCCTCAAAGTGTGACAACTTGAGAATCCCACTTCCGCGAATCGCTGTCAAGAGTCCCTTTGGGACAAACGTCATTTTGGCGGCCGGACTTCTTTTGCCTGATTGAAGGTGAAAGAGATGAGCCACGGATTGGCAACGACGCCCTTTGGGCGCCGAACAATGTCGCTTGCCCTTGTGGCGGCACAGGTGAATGCCCGTGAGGTCGCGCCGGAGAAAACCGTCCACAAGTGGAAGGTGGTTCAGGCGCTGACCGAGGCCAAGGACAAGCTTGGGCTTCCAGATCGGGCGATTGCGGTGCTCAACGCACTGCTGTCGTTCCATCAGGAGACGACGATGACGGCGGGCGATGCACTTGTCGTGTTCCCGTCGAATGTCAAACTTGCCGCACGCGCCCATGGCGTGGCGCTGGCGACGCTGAAAAGGCATCTGGCGATCCTTGTAGACGCCGGCATCGTCATCCGCCGGGATAGCCCCAACGGCAAGCGCTACGCGCGCCGGGGGGAGGGGGGTGAGATTGCCGAGGCCTACGGCTTCGATCTCACGCCGCTGGTGGCGCGTGCGGAAGAGTTCGAGCAACTCGCGGCCGAGGTGCAGGCGGAACGAAAGGCTCTACGGCTGTCGCGTGAGCGCGTGACGCTGGCTCGGCGCGACATCACCAAGTTGATCGCGCTGGGGCTGGAGGAGGGCATTCCGGGCGACTGGGCGAGCCTCCATGCGGTTTATCTCGAGCTTGTGGGGCGCCTGAAACGCTCGGCAACGACGGAAATGCTGCTCGCAAGTGCCGCCGATCTCGAGGATATGGCGACGGGGCTTGCCAAGCATCTGGAACTTTTCGTCAAATCCTCAGATTCAAGCTGCAATGAGGCTCATTTTGATCCTCACAAACAGAATTCAAATACCGACCCTCATGAATCTGAACCTGCTTTCCAGAAAGCCAGGGGCGAAACCGTCGAGACTACACCGGAAGGGCAGGGGAGTGTCGATCCGGAGCCTGTCATCGATAAAGAACCGCGCCGTGAACCGGGAAGGGATCCCGGAACGCCGCTCGGCATGGTGTTGCAGGCCTGCCCGGATATCGTGGAATATGCGGGCAGCGGGGCAGGGGAGCCGAAAGGCATCGCCAACTGGGCCACGTTCCTGAAAACCGCCGCTCTTGTCCGGGCCATGCTGGGGATTTCGCCCGATGCCTGGCGTGATGCGACGGAAACCATGGGCGTCGTCGATGCCTCCATTGTTGTCGCTGCGATCCTGCAGAAGGGCGATGAAGTGCGCTTCCCCGGCGGCTATCTGCGCTCTCTCACCGAGAAAAAACGTGATGGTCAGTTCTCGGTCGGGCCGATCCTGATGGCGCTGATCAATACCCAGCTCAAGGCAAAGAAACGCGGGAAGCAGGGTGCATTGGATATGCATGAGTGACGGAGGTGAAAGCCATGGTAGCTTCCGTTCCAGCGAAATCCGTTAACGATCACAACGCGGTCAGTGATTTGGTCCGGAGGCGTGTCGTGCATCGCAGAGAACGGGCTAACATTGCCTCGTACATCGCCGGGCAAAAAAAATTTCTGAGGTCCAAGCCTCTGGATACAAACCGTTCTTCGGCGCCATTCCGGGGCTGGTGTCGCGTAGCAGGGCAGGGGGGCTCTTGACGGGTCGTTGCAAATGTTCCGTTTATGTTCTCATTCCGAGGAGAGAACATTGGACCATCGCGCTGTTCAGCAGCAGGCAGACGCCATTGACGAGGAGATTGATGCGCTGATCGCCGAATTCGGCTCGGCGCGTGCCGCGATCCGTGCCCTGCTGCATGATCTGACGGTTCTCGCCAATGACATGAACGCCTCGACCTCCCGCGGATATACCCGCAGCAAGGTCGTGGAGATCCGGACGTTCCGCAAGGACAAGGCGTGATGACATGCGCCGTCCCGAGACAATCGAAAAGCTCTATCTCGACTTTGATGGGTTCTTTGCCTCGGTTGAACAACAGGTTCGACCTTCCCTGCGCAATCGTCCCGTCGGTGTGGTCCCGTTCGAGGGCACCGAACACACCAGCATCATTGCCTGTTCCCGCGAAGCCAAGGTCTCTGGCGTCAAATCCATCATGTCGATCCGGGAAGCCCGCGAGGCCTGTCCCGACATAGCTCTGGTTCCACAATCGCCCGATCTCTACCGCCGGGCGCATAACGCCCTCATTGCCGAGATCATGGCGGTGATCCCGATTGCGGCGATCAAATCAATCGATGAGCTGACCTGCGATGTCGAGACGGTCGATCGCATGAACCCTGAAGACCTCGGCCAGCGCATAAAGGCGCGGCTCCGGCAGCATATCGGCCCTTACATCACCTGTTCCATCGGGTTTGCGGCGAACCGGCAACTCGCGAAGATGGCCTGCAAATCCGGCAAATGGCATGGCAGTACCTATGGCGATGGTCTCGCAATCTGGACGCCGGCCGACATGCCCGGACCACTCCATTCCCTGACACTTGGCGATATTCCCGGAATCGGCAGTCGCCTTGAGAAGCGGCTGCATGCGGCGAAGATATTCACGGTCGCGGAGCTGCTGGCCACGGCTCCAAAACAGATGCGCTCTCTCTGGGGGAATGTCACGGGCGAACGGCTCTGGTACGCGCTCCATGGCTATGATGTGCAGACACCGCCGCAGGGCAGGGGGATGTATGGACATGGGCGGGTTCTGCCGCCCGGCCATCGTTCGCTCCAGCTCGCCCAGGATGCGTCCCGCCTTCTCATCGTCAAGGCAGCGCGGCGCCTGCGAAAGGAAGAGTGGTATGCCGGTCGCCTCTGGCTCTGGCTCGGCCTCCGTGAACAGTCCTGGCAGCGCACGATCACGCTCCCTGCCGTGCGCGATGATCAAGCTATACTCGAGGCGCTGATGACGCTCTGGCAGGGCGCTTTTGCCAATCTGCCGCGCCGGAGCGAGGTCATCCGCGTCCATGTCACGCTGCTCGACCTCACCAAGGCCGACGAGCGCCAGCTCGACATCCTCCTCGATGATGACCGCATACGCCGACGCTGGGAGCAGGCGACGGATGCAATCGACGCCCTCAACCTCAAATACGGCGCGACGCTCGTCAGCGTCGGCCCATGGACGCCGCCGCCCGGCGGCTATGCCGGCGGCAAAATCAGCTATACGCGCATCCCCTCGGCGGAGGATTTTTGGTGATGAACTGGAAAACTGACCTCAAACTCTCCGATCTCGACAGTCGCACCCGGCTCGAGATCACCTGCCGCTCCTGCGGGCATTCGCGCTACGAGACCCGCGATAGCCTCAGCACCAATCCGAGGCTCGCTTCCCTCTATCTCGACCAGATCGAGGGCCATCTGCACTGCTGCAAGCGCACCTGCCGCGGGGCCGTCCGCGTCGCCCTCATCCATGCCAGCAAAATGGAGGGGTTCGTCGGCGGGATGGCGTGATACCGGGTTGAACAACCGCTTGGCGCTTCAGTAATCGGCAGATTCCGGGTATTTCGAAGAAATGGATAGAGACCTTGCCCTTGCCGAGATTGGCCGTTGCGAGAGTGCTTTACGCGCACAGAGCGTTGCGGCCGCGTGTCTCTTCGGCTCGACGGTACGAGGAGAGGCGCATCCCGATAGCGAGCGCGAAGCAGTCGGGCGTTCTGATATCTCATCCGACTGCCGATCAGGAGATCGTCGGCAACACTCCATCTCGGAGTCCGTTGCGTTCATTGCAAAAAAGGTATAATCTGGGTATGAAGTGGTCAGTCGAATTTCTGGATCAGGCGGTTCTCGACGTCCTTGGAGACCTGCCTTCCGATATTCAGGCCAGCTTCACCCGGATTGTCGGTCTCATCGAGGGGTATGGGCTCGAGCGCGTGCGTGAGCCTTATGTGAAACACCTGGAGGGACCGGTCTGGGAAATGCGTATGAAAGGCCGGGATGGAATCGCCCGCGCCGCCTACGTCACGGCGACCGGCAAGCGTGTGGTGGTTGTCCATGTCTTTGCGAAGAAGACGCAGAAGACACCGCGCCGAGAGATCGAAATTGCCCTGCGACGGGCGAAGGAGGTGACATGAGCCGCAAGTTCATTCCCGCGCGTGAAGCGATTGCCGGATGGCAGAAGAATCCGGAGTTCGTTGCCGCCTATGATGCGCTTGAAGAGGAATTTGCTCTGGCAGAGGCGCTGATCAAGGCGCGTGCCGAGGCAGATCTGACCCAGGAACAGGTCGCTGAGCGTATGGGCACCACCCAGGCGGTTATTGCGCGGCTGGAGAGCGGGCGCAGCATGCCCTCGACAAGGACCCTGAAACGCTTCGCAGAAGCGACGGGCACCCGGCTGACCATTGCATTCGATAAATCGCCTGCAAAAGCCGCCAGCGCGCGTGGATAAGCGACATAGTCGTGCCTTCAGGCAAAGAACGTGAAAGAGATGGAAGAGAAGCTCACCACATTCGATCCGGCGGAAGACCTGTCGTCAGATGAGGCCGTCGCTGTCTTTTATGGAAGAGGCCTTCAAGACGGAGGATGCGGGCTATATCGCGCACGCTCTCGAGGTCGTTGAGAGAGCAAAGATTATGAGGCGCGGTGCTCCATCAGCGAGCAGCAAAACACAATAAAATCAACGTATTAGTTCCATAAGAAAGCTTATGCGAATCACATCTGCCAGAGCAGCGACACCGGCGCGGCGCGGATTTTTTCGCTGTGAGGCGTTACGCGGTCATGGTCATGCAGGAGGACGCCCTGCACAAATTTGTCCCCCGCCGCCTCCTGAAGTTTCTGGAGCCCCGAGAAGTCCTTCGGCCGCAAGGTTGCGGCTGATTTAACCTCGATTCCGACGATGCGCCCGCGCGCGTCTTCGAGAACCAGATCGACCTCGTCCTGGTCCTTTGTCCGGAAGTGCGAGATCGCGGCGCGCGTCTCGTTCCAACTCAGTGATTTCAGGACCTCGGAGACGACGAAGCTTTCCAGCAAGGGGCCAAGACGGCTTCTGTCCGTTGCAAGGTTGGCAGTTGTGGCGTCGCGCAGCGTTGCGAGAAGCCCGCTGTCGACCATGTGGAGCTTAGGCGACTTGATCAATCGGGAAAGCCGGTTCGAGAACCACGGCCTGATCTGACGCAGCAGGAACATTCGTTCGAGAGTGGTGACATATCGCTGGACCGTCGGCGCCGATATGCCGAGCGCAACAGAAAGAGCGCGAATGTTGACCAACTGCCCAGCCTGCTCGCCGAGCATCCGCATGAGCATGGGGAGCTTCTCCAACTGGTCGATGTTGGCGATGTCGCGAACATCACGATCAAGAACAAGCGCAAGATAATCCTGAAGCCAGACCGCTCGCCGGGAAGCTGACGCACGCCGCAGCGCTTCCGGATATCCGCCCCTGAGAACGGCCTGAAGGAGTTGATCGCCGAAGATGGGCGAACCCTGCAAAGCCGGTCCCTCGCCCGCGAACAGACGATCAATCAACCGGCCGGGGGAACCAGTAATCTCGGCCTGAGAGAGCGGCAGCAAGGTGATGATCTCGATCCGGCCAGCAAGGGAATCCCCGACCGTCGGCAAGGCCATGACATTCGCCGATCCCGTGAGCAGGAAGCGGCCGGGACGCGTATCCCGGTCCACGCTTTCCTTGATCACCATCATCAGTTCTGGTGCGCGCTGGATCTCGTCGATCACCGCCTTGTTCAGGCTTCGGACGAACTCGACCGGGTCAGTTTTCGCCCGACTGAAGGTCGCCGGATCATCCAGTGTGAGATAGGGCCGGTCATCGGAAACGAACTGCCGCATCAAGGTCGTCTTGCCGGCCTGTCGTGGCCCGACGACGAGAACGACACGCGTATCCTCAAGCGCCTCTGCGACATTCTTCTCGATGTAGCGGCGGAAAATCGGGGGCTGATTTGGTGTCTGCGTCATCGTCCAAAGCTACAAGATATGCCGACCAATGTAAAATCAAATGACCGCCAATCATAAATATAAATGCTGCAATCTGTAAGCGTGACGCTGGCAGATTGAAAAGGGGCGGCGGCTTTTCAGCGGCTGGCCATCAGCGTGCAGGGATCGTTTGGAAGGCCTCTGTGTAGTCCATCAAATGCAATATATTGTTTATTGTGTATTGACAAGATACCGGTTTGTTGATCAAACCAGAGGGCGCTGACGCAGTGTCGTGTGGGAAAAATCGCCGCATATGCATTGTAATCTCAGATGAATGGATTGGATCGGGCATGGCGCGGAGCAGCGGGGATCAGGAGGGGAAGCGCTCGTTCCGCGTGGTTTTGTCTGATGCAGACTTCTATACATTGGAGCGCGCGGCCGATCTGTTCGGCGTCGGCAAATCGGAGTTGGTGCGCCGGTTGGTTCGCGCATCCGTGGATGTCGGCCCTGCCCTGTCGTCTGATGGATTGGAGAGGATCGAGTCGCTGACGGGGCAGGTCAGGATTGTCGGCCGCAACCTGATGCAGGTGCTGAAAGCCATCCATCGTGGCGACGCAGTCGGGATTGCGGAGAGCGAGCCGGTGTGGCGCGGCCTGCAGGATATGATCGCTGACATCGATGCTGAACTGACGGGGCTCGTGGAGGGCAATGGCCCTGCCCTTCGTGAGCATGCTGGCCTCGCGGTGGTTGCGGCTCAGCCGGAAGACGAGGCGGCGTGATGACGGGTTTGTCGTCATCGGGCGGGTTTGATCCCTCGCCATGGATTGCTGCGAACGCTGCGCTAGCAGCGCGTCTCGGCGCCGGACGTCGAAATGGCTTTGGCCTTTCAGGTGTCTCAGGTTCGTTCCCAGGTGATGGCCTCGTTGGCCGGACAATTACGGGTGACCGGGATGAAGAGCGGGCCCGACGGTTGCGCGGTATTGGTGCTCGCGGCGCCAAGAGCGCAGGTAGTCTCGGCGGACTTGGTTCTGCCGGTATGGGCTTTGGCATAGCGTCCGCACCAGGGGGTGATGGCGGCGGCTTTGGGGTTGCCGGGAGTTCGTCTGCGACGACGGCGTCCCTGCTCGCCCGAGGGTATCAGCCAGCCGTGGTGAAGGTGGTGTCCTATGCGCATGGCGTGACGCGGGCCACGGCGTCAGCACAATACATCGAGCGCGATGAGGTCGAGCTTGAGACCCATGACGGCGTGCGTCTTCCGGACAAGGATGCCGTAGCCGAAGAGATCAAGGCCTGGTCTACGAGCTTCGAGAAACGTAACCCCAGCCAGGACGTGGTTGCCGTTCGTGTCCAGCTCAGCGGATTGCGGGATACGACGGGGGATCGTGAGGTTCTCGGGCAAGCCGTTGCTGCCGCGTTTGAAGGGCATCGCCATGCCGTGCGGATCGATGTGCAGAAGGATGGCGTTCTGGAAGCACGGGTCGTTGCCGTGATGGCCCGGACGGTATCGTCTGAGGAAAAGGCGGTCGGCGGGATCATAGGTGAGGACGGCATCAAGCGCCCTGCTCTGCCTCCGCGGATCCGTGTCGTGGATCAACGCATGGGCACAACCGACGATGCGCCGATGCGCAAGGTGTTTGATGCGCGCTCAGAAGCTGCCATGAAGGCGCGGATCGAGGAGACAACGGGACGCCCTGCACATGGCGTCAGCATCGAGCCTGTGACGCCGGGGCATGGCCGGGATGCCCTGGGGCAGAGGCTGAGTGCTCTCGTCTCCAAGGGCCCTGCCCGCTCTCATGAGGGCAAACCGGTTCGTAATGCCGAGGACATCCGCGATGTGACGCGGGACTGGGGCCGGCATCTCCGGTCACAGAGCCCACGCGACACGATGCATCTGGTGGTCTCGGCCAAGGCTGGAACGGATGTGAAGGACTTCACCAATGCCGTGCGTTCCTTCCTGCATGACCGGTTCTCGGATCACAAGTTCATGTTCGGGGTGCATACGGACAAGGCTGAGGCAGGTCATATCCACGCCCATGCGATTGTGGCCGTCCGAAGCGAGACGGGCACCAAGCTCCATCCCGGCCCCAGCGATCTCGCGCAATGGCGGGTGAGCTATGCAGCCCATGCCCGTGAGCATGGTCTGCAGGTTGTCGCGACCCGCTCGGCGGAACAGGCGTCATCCAGCTCCTATGGACCCAAGGACAAATCAATTGTCGATGTGGCAACAACACCGAGGCCGGAGCGGCAGGAACAGGATCGCGCCTATGCCAGCGATCCTAAGAACGCCAACCTGATCAGAGACGCGCAGGAACGGATGGCCACAGCGAGGGCGAACCCAATCCGCATCCCTGAAACGGATCGCGAGCGCGCTGGCGTCAAGGAGAGCCTGGAGCATTGGCGGACTGAAGCGAAAGCGAGACCGGAGAACGACTTGGCGAGGACCATGGTTCAGCGCCTCGTAGCGGCCAACGAGGCTGGCAATGCCCTCTACACCCTGAAACAAGCCACGACGCCTGAAGACCGTAAGCCAGCCCAGCAATCCCTCAGCGAGACCCCTGCCCCTGCCATGACCCAGCAGCCGAAATCCGCCTCCGACATGCTGCTGGATCTGCGCCTCCTCAATCAGAAGGCGGCAGACGTTGCCGCACTCCTCCCCGAGGGATCACGCGCCAAGTTCCTCGAACGCGCGGGCACGTATCTTGAGAAGATTGCCGAACGCGTTGATCAGCAGCGGGCGGAGGAGGCAAAGGCGCTGGCGGAGCGCACTGTCCAGGAGAGGCAGGCCATGGCGCCCGTCATCGAAAAGGCTGCGCAGGTTGCCAGGGCTAAGGCCAGAGAAGCGCAGCAGGCGGCTAAGGCCGCCGGGCGTGCGGTCGAGGCCGAGCGGAAGGTCGAGGGGGCGCCACTCAGTGAGAACGGATCAGCTGCGGCCATCGATCAGAAGCGCGCGCTGATGCGGGAGGCAGAGAAACAGGCGTCAACAGAGAACAAGGAAGCGCGGGATGCAACCGAAGCCGCGCGTTCAGTTACGGTAAATCCGACAAAACCGGTTCAGCCCACCGCCGGCGCCACAAACGACCGCGTCGCCGAAATCCGCCGCAGGCAGGCCGAAATTCTCGAGAGACTCAGCAGGGAACGGGCGCAGGCCAAGGTCAAAGAGAGAGACCATGAACAAGGCGATTAATGGCAGGGATGGGGCCGTTTGCGGACTGGCAGGTTTCAGGCCGAAAAATTGTAAAGAAGACACCAAAAAAGTTTTGCTTAGCGTCTAAAAAACTTGACAAATTCCCGTCTACTGAGCGCCATAACGCTCGGCAAGCTTAGTCAGATGCGCATTGGGTCCAAGAACGTCAGATGGTTCGCAACAAAAAAGCCCGAGCTGATAAGATTGCGCATTCGCTCGCATGGCCTCGTCTAGAACAGAAGTAACCATTTCCACACCGAGCGACTGCAACGCGCCCCGGGCACCGGCGAAGCGACAATTCAACGCGGCAAGGAGCTGCCCTCGTCGCAATCCGTATATTGCTAAATCCGGAGTTGGGATTTCGCCTGTCCACTCATCTAGGATCGTCGCAATCAGAGCGCTCGAGACGGCGTCCCCAGCACCAGCGGAATCGACCACTCCTTCGACCAGCACTGCCGGAAGGTGGTGAAACTCCGAGTCTTCCGCTCCGCCAAGCCGGACATCCAACCCTCGACGACCATCCGTCAAAATCTGGATTGGGCTCGAATAGCGAAGCCGGCCCCTGAACTCGTGCGCTCGTTGGGCAGAGATTTTCAGGATATCGACGAACGGCTCTACGTCAGTCATCGAGATATCGCCCGAGATATCCGACGGTTCGAAAAAAGTGATTGCCCCGTTCTCCTTAACCTGCCTGGCAAGGTCGATAATCCCAGGAGACAGACGGTCGAAATAAAAGACCTTTGGAGCGAGAAGCGTGGCCGCGTGAATGTCTAAGGGATCAGGCGCGCTATAACTCGGCAGCCGTGCCCCTGTTTCAGGGTCATTCAACAAGAAACGGTGATCTTGCGGCCCTTCAAGTATCTCGTGGATTACAACCGGCGTCTTCGTTCGACTGTCCCGCCTAAGGAGATGTGGCCGAACCCCGGCTCGGACGAGATCATCGATTACCGCAGCGGCTTCAGCATCCGCTCCAAGCTTCGCGACCAGAGCCACGTCGTTCCCAAGGCTTGCAAGAGTCGCTGCAACGTTACCGCATGACCCCCCAGCGGCGAGCGACGCACCCTTTCTGCCGGGACGCCAGATCACATCGAGCGTCACGAACCCTGTTGCAAGAATGTCTGGATCGGTCACGACCGCGGAGTCTCCTTTGCGGTAAGTGCCAAACAACTAGCAAAAGAACATAAAGTGAACAAGTGGGCATCTCTCACAATGTCATAAGGTCGATCGCAAAGCTACCGCCCACTGAATCAATCCGGTCCAAATACGCGACCAGCCCTTCGGGGCCCTTGACCCCCGGTGGAAGAAGATTCCAGCATCCATTGGGATCGTCGCTCACTCGATCGACGCTTAGGCCGATATCCTCTTTGAGCAAAGCAAAATCATTTCCCGGGTAGTCGCCCGAATCACCAATCCTGAGAAACTTTGCATCGGGCTCATTGACCGCATCGGCCAATCTCCGCGCAACATTTTCCTTATCGACCCCGGGAGCGAGGATGTCGATGGAGTGGCCAGAGACATATGTCCTGAGCCGTAGCTCGTTCTCATCAAGTATCTTCAGGACGAACTCACGGACCGGACCAAGCGGCCGACCATCGACCGCGGTCAAGCAGAGCTGCACGCCTTGACGTCGAAGAGATATCCCACAGGTCGGCGCGCACTGCTCGATTATGTCGGCGAGTCGAGCAAGATCTGCATCCTCGACGAGGCTAGATTTGTCGACCACCTCGTCGAGCCGCAGGCAAAGGCCACCATTGTAATAGCCAACCAGAATTCCGTGCCAGTACCGCTTCGGTAAGACCTTTCGCAGCATCGAGCCCACTGAGTCCCCTCGACCTGTGGCGAAGGCAAGCCGTCCTCTCCCGTCCAAGAAACGGATCAGACTTGCAAGAACGGCGTCACTAGGCGGTTGCCGACGCTCGCTCGACCGGACCACGGTCCCGTCATAGTCGAGGACGAGGCCGTGAAAACGCAGGGATGATCCTCGCTCGCGAAAGCCCCGTTCCGCGTTAGCCCACTCATCGGCTGTCCCCGGAATTCCAAGAAGTCTACGATGAGCTGCGGCTTTCCGCAAAGAAGGCGATATGGCAAATGCGCCTCGGCTGTGCAGAACTAGCGATGGGACGTGATAGATTCTTCGACCGAAATCCGGGACGCCCGGACGTCCGGGGTCGATGCCCAAAATTTCGCCTGCTTGGCCGGTCAACTCCAATGCTGACATCAGTCCGTTAATGGGAAGGAACTCGCGCGGCGCGCCGAAGTCCAGCTCAGCCTTTGCCACTTCGGCCGGCAGTTCGCCAGCTATATCCGCCCAGAGACCCCGGGTCAGGTCTGTCAGCAGCGCGATCAGACCTAGCTCATGACCTCGCTTGGCTGCCCAAATGTGACGGCCATGAGCGAAGTTTCGAAAGTCGACTGCCTCGGCATTGATCAATGCCGCTTCCCAAAAGTTCGTCTCGATCAGCCTTGCGGCGTCGACCAGAAGCGGGTCGAAAGCGATTATCACTGTCGAACGGGACAACACGTCCGTTGCCGCGCGTTGGTCAAGCCGCAAGACAGGGTCGACCCGGAACGGCAGTAGGGGCGATCCGGCAATCTGAGCCGCGGCTCTGCCGATCAAGATAGCGGACAACAATAGAGTATGCGTCGCCAGGAAGCCGTCTTTTTGGCTGTCGGTCTCATACACCAGAACCGTCGAGCCATATTCACGCGCGGCCTCCACGAGCATGGACGCCTCACGGTTGCAGAGGACGGTGATGGTGGACGCCTCTGATTTCACTGCCGCATCGAAGGCCGCCAGGATATCGGGATTTGTCCCTTCAGCGCTGATAAGCCAGACATGCTTTCCATTACCCAGTGTCGTCGCTGCGATGAACTCCAGCGGCGTCAACGACCGCGCAACATTCCCGTGAAGGCCCTCAATGGTCCGAGCTAGCAATCCCGCGGTCACCAACGAACCACCGGAGCCGATAGTCAATACAGACTGATTGCCCGAGGCCTGCAGAGCATCTGAAATGGGCTTAACGTCGGCAGAAAGTGCAAGCTCGATGGTCAGTGGGAGAGAATCAACGCGATCACGGAAATGGTTCATCAGCTCACTCTTGCCATAACAGGAGCAGGGGAAAACCCTCACCCCTGAGCAAATAGCTTCATGTCTTTAGGGTCGGAAAGCTCGGGTGCCAATCGGACCTGAAGGTCGCCGCTGCGCAAGGCGTCACGGACCTCCATCAGCATGATCCCAAGCATATTCTGTCCACGGCCGTTCACTTCACCCCAAGTCCGGTTGACAGCATTGTCGACGGTCGCAGACTCCACAAGCCGACTTTCACCCGTCGACATCAGAAGGTCGGCAAGGTCTGGATGCTGCGAGAACTTCGCGGCAACAATCTGGCGCATACGATCGAACTTTGTTGCCGCCCAATCGGGCACGATATCCCAAGTGTAAAGACCATGAGCCGCCATCGCCACAAGAGCCGGCGAAGGCGCAGCCAAGAGCCACGCACGAACTTCAGGTTTTCGAGCCTTGCCAGCTTGGTAGGCATGCTCCGATGTCGGGAAAATGGTACCTTCGAAAAAGACCGGCCGCCGATACAAGTTACTGAAGGCCCCATAAGGCTTCTCATTAGCTCGATAAAATCGGATTTCGTTTGGGGCCATTTTGTCTCTTGCCAATTCCGCAATAAGTTCATTAAAAATTCTATGCAGAAATGAGAGCCGGGTCAATTTCGAAAACGCCTCGTGGGCGTCCAGCGTCACCAACGGAGGGCGCGACAGAGGCGCTTGCTTCAATTAGGGCGCTTTTAGCCGAAAATGGATGGAGCGAGGCCCGGCTTGCCCGCATTGCCGGCGTGTCACAATCGGCTGTCCACAGGACCCTTCACGACCCGTCGCCGAAGTGGACGCCTACCCTCCGACATTTAATGCATTATGCAGAAAACTCTGAACTGGCGCCGATAAGGCCGATCGACGTAGAGTTACCAGCACCACTCTTGAAGGCTGCGAGGGCGCTCTGGGATGGCACTTCAACCGACGCGGAACGAATTGCCAGACTGTTGACGCTTGTCCGCGACCTCAGGACGTCTAAAAAGGATCCGAGGAAATAAGCTGCCATCCGGCGGCGTGGTCCGACATATTCTATCTAAGGCGAAAATTGACTGAAGACGCATGAGGAAACTACTCGCCGAAGGCCTCCTGAAACGGGTGATGAATTGGGATCAAGCGCGCCTCGCAGAGGAATTGCCGCTGCTCGATCGCATGGCAGGATTTAAATATGACGAGTACCAGCAGTTTGGGCCCGGCAGGAAATTCGTCGAAACGCTTGGACTGTGGCTGGAACAATTCGACCCTGCAGAACGAGATGCAGCATTCAACTTTGTCAAAAATCGGCTCGCATACATTTCCGAGGCCGAGATGCGGCATCTAGTGGAGGCCGCGTTCGCCGACCATATCAAGCCGATGCTGATCTGCGCGGCTGCAGAAGCCCTCGGCTTGCCAGCACACAGCTTAGGGGCTGTTGCCGAAAGTACCGCATTTCGCCGCTCCCTCAGATCCAGCCTGTTCTTCGGCCTGAGCGACGGCGCACGTATGGACGTCTTTCGGCGGTCTGCAAATCTCGACAATGAGCAGGTGTGGCAGGCCTATGAACCAAGCGAGGCGAAAACGACCGGTCTCATTGATGACTTGCGAAGGGTATATCCTGACGCCCATTTCGAGCGGGTATTCCTAATTGATGATTTCACCGCAAGCGGGATCAGCTATATCCGGCAGGAGCCCGATGGAAGCTGGAAAGGCAAGATCAAAAAGGCACTGACGCAGTTTGGCGGGGACGCGGCCAATCTATTTTCGCCGGAAGGCTATCAGATGACGGTCGTGATATATGTCGCTACGCCAGAAGCGGCGCATCACATTCGAACCCAGCTCGCGGCCTATTGCAAAAGCATCGGAAAATCCGTCCCTGAAGTAATCATTGTCTACGAATTGCCGCAATCCACAAAACTCGAGGACGCGAATGAGTTCGATCGCCCGTTCTTGGCTCTGGCGGATCAGGATCGTTACTATCGAACAACTCAATTGGACGAACATGAACTGAAGGGTAAGACGGATACCGTGAAGCGAGGCTTCGCCGGCTGTGCCCTACCGTTGGTTCTCGGCCACAATACTCCGAACAACAGCATGTATCTTCTCTGGGGAGAACAGGCAGTCGGCGCGCGTGGCTTGTTCCCGAGGATTGTTCGCCATAAGGGCAACAACTGATGGTGCGCAACGCGTTCGCTGTCCGCACCTCGGAGCTGTCGTCTCCCGACGAATTGTTCGCACGGGATTTCGCACCCGAAGTCCTCGAGATACTCCCGCGCGATATTTTCGCAACCAGCGCGATGGTCCTCAGATCTTCGCCCGGTGGGGGCAAAACTTCGCTGCTACGCATCTTCACTCCCGGTCCGATGCTGCAGGTTTTCCGCAACCATTCGCGCGAACCTTATGTCGAAATTTTTCGCCAGCTTCAGGCCGTGAACGCCATAGATGGGGACAACATTCGTGCGATGGGAATTCTCATTCCCTGCACCAATGGGTACTCGGAGTTGCAAGCTCCCGAACAGAATCCCGCAGCGCGCGGTATGTTCCGCGCGCTCGTAAACGCTCGAGTCATTCTTCGTGCCTTGCGCGCGATTTGCATGCTGCACGGTGTCGAGTATCCACGCGATCTCGGTCGCCTACGGATCGACTATGAGCGCGGACTACTGGACGAAGGCCCAGTGCCAAGGACCCCTGAAGCGGAGAGCTTGCGCAAATGGGCGGAGAGCGTCGAAAGCCGTCTGCTCGGATATCTTGATCAACTCGAGGCCGAGCGCGAGGAAACGCCAGCTCACCTTGTTTTCGATGCGGTCACCTGGCTATCGCAGGCCCGGTTTCTGGTCGATGATGTGCCCAGTGAAGTCAGACCAATAGTTATGTTCGACGACGTGCAACGGCTACGACCTGGTCAACGGGCTACGCTATACAAAGAGTTGCTGGATCATCGCGTCGCAGTGCCTGTGTGGCTCGCGGAACGAACCGCTGTGCTTGAATCCTCGGAAATTTTCAGTGACGCTATCCAGCGGCGGGATTTCGAAGTCGTCGAGATCGAGAGGGGATGGCAGAAGCTGTCCGACAAGCGCTTTCTCACGTTCGTTACGGGCATCGCAGATCGTCGGATGCGACAGATGCGGGATGACCCGGAGAGTTTTGGCGACCACCTCGCGGCATCACTCGACCCGTTGCAATTTCGATCTCAACTCGCGACTGCCGTGGACACGCTGCGCGCGCGCGCCATTGCCCGCGCAAAGGATACAGATCGCTACTCTTCCTGGATTCAGGCCGCAGAGGGCTTCTCCAAGGCAGATCTTTTAGCACTGGCTATCGAATGGTCGAAGACAAACATTCTTATCGAACGCGACAGAAATAGGATACAGGCTGTCCTCGACTTGGAGCCCTTGCCGATCGAAGAACGAGAGAACCGCGAGTCCAGCAAGCTGCCTTCGGCGGCACTCAAATTCGTAAGTTCCGAATTCAAATTGCCGTATTTCTACGGCATCGACCGAATTGTCCGATTAAGCTCCTATAATGTAGAAGAATTTTTGCAGATATGCTCGGTTCTTTACGAGCATCTACATGCAGCGCGGGTGTCTCGCAGCGATGGGCCTGTGTCTGTCAGTCCGGGCGAGCAAGATCGCGCGCTACGCCGGCTGGCCGAGAAGAGATTTAGCGAGATTTCGCGTGCCTTTCCGTTGGGCGCCAAAGCTCAGCGGTTGATCGCAGCAATTGGAAAACTTTCTCACGAGCAGACATTTGCGCCCAATGCGCCCTATGCGCCCGGTGTCACCGGCATCGGGTTGGCGATCGGCGACCGTGACGCACTCGTCAAGGCATCCGAGAACAACCAGCATCCGTTTTGCGAAACAGCGAAGATACTGAGCGCATGTATCGCGTATAATCTTTTCGAGGTTCGAGAACTCAAACAGGACAATAAGCCCTGGACGGTTCTTTATTTGAACAGAATGCTCTGCGTTCATTTTGATCTAGTCTACCACACCGGTGGGTGGAGACCAACGTCGATAGCGCGGCTCAAGGCTTGGCATCTAGGAGCGCCTTCGACAATCTTATGAAGGCAGGGGAAAATCGATGTGGTGGGGCGAATATAATCTGTTTCGGCATAACGCTTTTGACGGGTTCTGGCAGGGGTACCTTCAGGAAGACCGGAAGATCCTGTTTGTTGTCGGCCGCGGCTTTGACCCCCGGGCCCTTGTATCGCTCAACCGGATTATATCGCAACGACCTCAGATCGATCGGCACTGCATTGCGATCGAAATGGCAAACTGCTTTGACACCGACGCCAAAGCAGTCCGCATGCGCGACGCGAATGAGGCGGGGCTACGACAACTTTTTGCCGAAGAACGGATCGAAATCCGCAATCTGACGCCAACCGATACCGATGGAATTAGAGATATTTCTCGGGCTACCGCCCACCTTTTTGCCGACGTCGCGCGCAACGACGCCGAATTCACCGATATCGTGCTCGATATCAGCACCATGCCAAGGCTGGTCTATCTTACGCTTCTGAACCAGTTGCTAAGTGCCTTCGTGCGTCCGAGCGACCAGTCGCCGCTGGCATCGTCGGTGAATCTGCATGTCGTTTACGCCGAGAGTGCGGTTATAGACCGGGGCATTTCCAAGCGTGAAGTGGATGTCGATCTCGCTCCGCTTGCGAGCCTCGGCATCCGCCTCGAGGAAGAGGCATCGCACGACTGGCCCAAGATATGGTTCCCAATACTCGCGGAGGACGTTGCCGAGCAACTCGAGCGCATCCATTCGCGGATCGCGCCGGACGATGTCTGCCCGGTACTCCCGCTGCAGTCCGTAGACCCAAGACGAGGCGACAATATCATACGCGAGTTGGGAGAGCTAGTTTTCGACCGAATGGCCGTCACACCGCGAGACATAATTTTCGCAACTGAATGGAATCCTTTCCAACTCTACCGGACCCTTCTCGAAACAATGGATCGCTACGAAGAGAGCCTGAAGTTTTTCGGTGGCGCGCGGTTTATTATATCGCCGCTTTCGAGCAAAAGCCTCTCAATAGGCTGCCTGTTGGCGCTAGTCGAAAAGCGAGCCAAGGGTGATCGGGCCGTCATGCGGGTCGGGATGGCGCATATCGAGACGCGCCGTTACGAGGCAAACGACCTCGGTGATGACTTGCCGATAGTCCCAATTTCCCTTTGGCTGACGGGCGACTGCTACAAGATCCGCACGGCAATCCAAGCCGCAACCCCGGCTTCATCCGAGGAAATGGAGCTGCTTGAACCGAATGAACTAGAGTCAGAACGAGAGAAAGCGAAAGAAGCGGCTGCTGCCTCTTCACCGCGCGAATGACAGCTTTCGGGCGCGAGCAAATTGGGGTCCCGACGGCTAGAATGGGGGCGCAATCCGGTCAGATCTGCCCCGGCCCGACGATAATATCACTGGCGCTCGGCGCCGGCGGATTGGCCGCCACGGGTGTTGTCGGAAAATCTCCCGGTCCCATGTCGCAGACTTGGCTGTTGTTCCCTTCCCGGCAGTTGGGGTCGGACATGGAGCGCGCGGATCTCGCCATGTCGCAGATCGTCGTGCCATTGGAATCGGCAAACCCTGAGCAGCGGCCGGAACTCACCATGCGCTGACAGTTGCCGGGGCCGAGCTGGATGCAGGCGGTGATAAACCCGGCATCAACGCGCTGGCCATCGAAGGTGCCCATCTCCATGAGGCGACGAACGGCGGGTGTGTTGTACCCGTCATTGGTCAGGCGCGCCCAGGCATCGACCTGCTCCTGGAGAGAGAGGCAGCCATAGCCTTCACGGTTCACACCTGCATACTGGAAGGTGTTGGCGTTATTGAGCTGGAAGATGCCGGTGCAGCAGCTGCCATTATAAAGCCCCTTGTTGCCGTCGGATTCAAAGCGACCGAGACCACCGAGGGTGCATGATGTCGACTTCAGGTCATCGCGCAGGACAGAGGCGTTCACCGCATCCGTGATTTGTTGCGCGGAGTAGTTCGTTCTCTCGCAATATTGCTGGCGCTGGGCCTGTGCCGGGAATTGCAGCGCGACGAGTAGCAGGAACGCGCCAAGTGACGCCGTAAGGAAGGAGCGCATGTTCAAACCCGGTTGATCAGCGGAGGGAGATAGTCCGGGAGCACTCCGCTACCCATGCGCCGCCGATGAGGGCGCGCATCTGGATTTGACCGGTTGCGGGATCGAGCCTGACCTGGATCCCGTCATGCTGGTTCCTTGCGGGCATGTTGCGGTCAGGCGGGTCGATGTAGCAACCGGTGCCGGAGTGGATGATTTTGGCCGTGCCCTTCTCAATGAGGGCAATGCGGAGCGGGCAGATCGAAGGCTCGATCCCGGAGCCCGCGTTGTTCGCGCCGCTATCGCATTTTCGATAGAGCGCCGTGCTGACGATGAAGGTCTTCTCGCCTTGCCGGATGCTGGCCGAAAGCGCCTTGATCCAGCCGTTTTTGCCGTTCAGGGGCCGTTTGAACTCACGGGCGGTGTAGTCGTTCACTTCCCGAATGACGTCCGGCCAGACCAGCGTTTGAAGAGGGTCTGTCGTGGAAGGCTCTCGGAGATCAGCAGGGGCCATGGTTTGCCATGCGCCATCGGATTGCGCATGGACGGCGCCAGCCACTCCGCTGAGCATGAAAACAAGGGCTGCGATCAGACGGCGGGACATTCAACGGGCCTCGGTGACGGGGATGTTCTTGGAGCAGCCCTCGACGGCGTCGTGCCGGAGGAGCGTGCCGATGCGGATGGCACGGGCTTCGACATCATAGGAAGCGTAGTTGCCGGTGCCCTCTGTTGGGTTGGAAACTGCGAAACAGCCCGTTGCCTCCCGGATGGTCGAGATTCCATTACGATGAACAACGATGCGCAAGGGGCAGGTCTGGACCATCTGTGATCCATCGTGTGGCTGACAAAGCGAGGGCGCGGAGAGGATCGAGAGTGTTGCGACCGTTGTCGCATTGCGAACGACGACATGGGCTTCGCGGATGGGGGCATTGCCGACGAGACGGCGTGTGCCTGATTTTGCGGAGAGTTCGTTGTTTTTCGTAATGAGATCGGCCCAAAGATGCGCGTAAACCTGTCCGGATGGCCCAGGAAGACGCAAATCGGTGACGACCATTGGACGCCATGCCCTGGGGTTTGCTGGATCTTCCGCGGCGAGGGCTGCGGACGCCCAGAGACAAGCGGTTGCCATTGACAGAAGGGCGGGGACAGTGGGGAAAAGAGACATTATGATAAACAATATATTGTAATATCTGTTTTGCAACCCTTGTCGGCGTGGTGGTGGGACAAGAGGGAGAGGTCCGTTGCCGGGGGAGGACGGTAGAAGGGGATAGAGAGAGGCTCTGCCCGACCGTCGTGGAGAAACGGATATGACGGAGATTGCTCTTGCCCCTGCTACCGGGATTGCACTCAATGCGCTGGTGGCATCGAAGAACAACGTGCGCCGGATCAAGCCGGGCATCAGTGTTGAAGACCTTGCCGAGGACATTGCCCGGCGTGGATTGTTGCAGTCCCTGAGCGTGCATCGGGTGCGTGATGAGACCGGTGAAGTTACCGGAATCTATGCCGTGACCGCCGGCGGCCGGCGTCTCGCAGCATTGAAGCGGCTAGTGGCTGAGGGACGGCTGTCTGAAGATGCTGTCATTCCCTGCATCATCAGGGACACCACGCAGGAAGCTGAGGATTCCCTCGCCGAGAACGTGATGCGGGAAGCACTGCATCCGCTCGATCAGTTCCGCGCGTTCAAGGCGCTGAGCGAGGATGAGACCCTGTCCATCGAGGAGATCGCGGCACGGTTCTTTGTTTCGCCCCATATTGTGCGCCAGCGCCTGAAACTCGCGGCAGCCAGCCCGAAGCTACTCGAGGCCTATGAAGCGGAGAAGCTGACCCTCGATCAACTCATGGCGTTCTGCGTTACAGGTGATCATGCCCGGCAGGAGCAGATCTACGAGCAGATCAGGCAGGGGTATAATTCCGAGCCCTACCATATCCGCCGCCTGATTACCGAGGGCGCGGTCAAGGGCAACGACCGCCGTGTGCTCTTTGTCGGATCGGAGGCGTATGAGGCCGCTGGCGGAATCATCCTGCGCGATCTCTTCTCCGAGGATGGCGGCGGTTGGTATCAGGACGTCGCCCTTCTTGATCGCCTTGCAGCAGAAAAGCTTGCCGAAGACGTCAAGTCCATCAAGACCGAGGGCTGGAACTGGGTCGAGACGGCAGTGCAGTTTCCCTATGGCCATAGCAATGGTCTGACACGCCTGACGTCAGAGTCGGCGCCGGTCACGGAGGAAGAGCAGGCGCGCTATGACGCGGCCGTTGCCGAGTACAACACCCTCTCCGAAGACTACGAGGGCGAGGAGGAATTGCCCGAGGAGGTGGATGCCCGTCTCGGGGAACTCGAAGCCGTGATGGCAGAAATCGACGAGCGCCCTGTCCTCTTCAAGGCGGCCGAAATGCTGCACGCCGGCGCCTTCATCAGCATCGAGCATGACGGTCGTCTCAGGGTCGAGCGTGGGTTCGTCCGCCCCGAGGATCGGGCGTCTCTGCGTGCCGCTACTACAACTTTCGGGGAGTCGCCCGGGATCAGCACCGATGGCGTTGCCGGTGCATCCCATGCAAATGTCAGCGATGATATTGAGGATGCAGATGGTGTGGAGACTGCACCCCGTTTGTCGGATCGCCTCGTCGCGGAACTGACAGCGCATCGCACCCTCGCCCTGCGCGAGGCCATGGCCGAGAACCCGGACACAGCGCTCTTGGCCATGACCCATGTGCTGGCACTGAAGACGTTCTACCGCATGGCGGGCAGCGATACCTGCCTTGAGATCGAGATCCGCAGTGCGAGCTTGACCACCCACGCGCCCGAGATCGGTGAGACGGGGCTAGCGGAGCGGATGGAAGCGAGCCAGTCCCGCTGGCAGGGCATGCTTCCGACCAATCCCGGCGATCTCTGGGATGCGCTGGTCGGTTTCGATCCCGACAGTCTCGCCGGGCTCTTTGCCTTCTGCGTCGCCAGCAGCGTCAACGCGGTGGAGATGCTGCATATCCGACGCTCGCGTGAACTCGCCCATGCCAATGCCTTGGCAACCCATGTTGGTCTCGACATGAAGCGGCACTGGAAACCGACGGCCAAAAGCTTCTTTTCCAAGGTCACCAAGGCGCAGATCCTTGCCACGGTGCGCGAGGTCAAGGGTGAAGCCCATGCCCAGATGATCGATCACCTCAAGAAGGCCGATATGGCCAACGAGGCCGAGCGGCTGATGACGGCATCGAACTGGCTGCCCGATCCGCTGAAGGCAGCGCAGGACATTGCACTTCAAGGTGCGCCCCCTGTCGCCGAAACGTTGCCGCCGGCGGTGACCGTTCCGGAGCCCGGTGTGAACGAAGATGATGTTGGGGACGTCGAGCTCCCTGCCTTCCTGACCGAGGCGCTGGCGCAATCGGCCGCCCACGCCGTCGCTGCCGAGTAATCCCCTCCCAACTTCCCCTTCCCTGCCCGGCCGAGCCATTCGCGCCGGGCTTTTCACGTTCTGGAGAACCAAAATGGTCGCCAAATTCGACTGGTATCGTTCTGCGTCCTACGACGCCCATCAGAAGCAGCAGTTCCATCGTCATGCCCGCGCACGGCTGAAAGCGTTGGCTGTGGAGCTGAAGTTCCCGCCGGGATCCTTTGATCTCCGCTCCAATGCCGGCGGTATCGCAGTCTCGGGCGAGATCACGCTGCATCATGATGCAGTCTACATCCAGGTCTGCCAGCCCGCGACAGGTTGGGACAGCGGCATTATGATCCGCACTTGCAAGGGGCGGCGGGATTACACCGGCGGGGCCAACAATTTCGTGCCCCTGCGGATGCTGGACGATTTGCCCGCTCTGGCGGATCGGGTCAGTGCAATCTTGCGGGTGCATCAGGCGTCACGTGCGGCGTGAGCAGCGCAGCATCGGGGGCCATGCTTCTGCTTCATGGCGCCATCGACCGCACCTGCCGTCGCCGGCGAATTCCCATTCCCAATTCCCATCCCTTCCCGGCCGAGCCATTCGCGCCGGGCTTTTCCATTCTGGAGACCCGACATGACCACTCAACCCAACACACCCGAAACCGCAGACAAGCCGCTCGTCGTCCTTCCCGTCACCATGGCAGAAATCATGGCGCAGATCGCCTCTGAAAATTCTGCCCGCGCTGCCCTGCGACCGGCCAACAAGGCGGCTGTCTTTGCCGCCCTCGCTGGCGCCGGGATCGCGACAGTCACCGTGACCTTCGATGGCTGTGGCGACAGCGGTCAGATCGAAAGCATCGAGGCGCGGGATGCGTCTGGTGTTGATATGCCCCTGCCCGAAGAAACCATTGCCATCGTCGCCATTGTATGGGGCCAGTCCAGACCCGAACCCCGCTCAATGAGTGTCGAACAAGCCATCGAGCATCTTGTCTACGACGCCCTGAGCGAGACCCATGGCGGCTGGGAAATCAACGAGGGTTCGTACGGAGAGTTCGTCTTCGACGTCCCCGCTCTCGAGATCCGGCTCGATTACAACGAGCGGATCACCTCCTCTGAATTTTATTCCCACACGTTCTGAGAGGAGGACATCATGGCTCATCCCTATCATCACGCCCTTTCCTCCCAGAAGAAATGGGGCGGCAGCGTCGACGACTACCTCGCCATCCATTCCTGGTTCGATGCCTCCAAGGAAATTATCGCGGATTTTCGCCACAGGGCGCTGCGGCATCACGCCGAGGGGATATTCATGGCGGAAACCATCTTCGGGGTGACGATTACCCTCTCCTCTGGTCGCGTCATTCCGACTCGCTGGGTTGGCGAGCAGCATGTCACCGAGGATCTCGGGTTCATCCCGAGCTTCGCCGATTGGGTCCGCTCGATCCGTCCTGAGCCCTGGATGGGGCGGACGCAGAAGATCGAGGCCGATGTTGATCCCCGGTTCCTGATCCGGGAGATCAGCAATGCCTGAGATCGTTCAGACCACGGCCTACACATTCGATGAACTCGACGGGCGCGCCAGAGAGCGCGCTCGCGACTGGTATCGGCAGGCCTCCAACGATGATGACTGGCACGAAGCAGTGTTCGAGGATTTCGAGCGGATCTACAAAATCCGCAGCATTTATCTCGTGAAGCGATACGTCGATCTCACGGCGGCATCATGCTTCCGCATCTCAATAGGCTGATCTCTCCTTTAAGGAGAGATCAGCCTATATCAAATCGTGGTTTTCTCACATTCCCGATTCTCGGGACATCGCTCACTTCTGAGCCGATCTACTTTTTGGGCTCGCTCTTCTTGTCATAACGATTGCGCCATTCCGCCAGAATGCGAGACTGTTCGTTGGCGGCCCAGGCAAAATCATTCTTGATCAGCTTCTGATCGAGATCGGCTGGGAAGAACTTTGAACGATCAAGTTTGACGGGAAGGCCGGTGACCTCATAGCGGCTGCCATAGGCTTTCATCGCGCTTTCGGACACGGCCCAGTCCATGAATTTCTTGGCGTCGGCAAGGTTCTTCGTGCCCTTCATGATGGCGCCGGTCTGCATCTCCCAACCGGTGCCCTCGGCTGCCAGGATGATGTCGATCGGTGCGCCCTGCTCTTTCAGCTTGATTGCACGGAAGGGAAAGGAGAGCCCGATCATGTGCTCGCCTGCCGCAGCCTGTTCGCAGGGCTTGGATCCGCTGTGGCTGTAGACCGCGATGTTCTCGTGCAACTGGTCCATGAACTGCCAGGCCTTCGCCTCGCCCATCATCTGAATCCACGCCGCAACCATCAGATAGCCCGTGCCCGATGAGGCAGGGTTCGGCATCGTAATCTTGCCCTTATAGACTGGATTGGTGAGATCGGCCCAGGACGCAGGCTTGGGCACCTTGGCTTTGCCTGCCTCAATCGTGTTGAAGCACATTGACGATGCCCAGCCATAGAGTCCAACCCAGTTGGCGGGCTTCTGGGCATCAAGAAACAGCGGATTCAGTTTTTCCATTCCCGAAGGATTGTAGGGCTCAAACAGACCCATCCGGGCGAAATTCGTCATGCTGGTCACCGCCATGGCGAACAAAACGTCGGCCTTTGGGTTGTCCTTTTCAGCCAGCACGCGGGCAGCGATAATGCCCGTGGAATCGCGGATCCAGTTCAGCTTTATGTCGGGATGCGTCTTCTGGAATATTTCCGAGAAATATTTTATGTTATCTGCTTCTGCACCAGCATATATCGTCAATTCTCCGGACAAAGAATGTGTAATTGATGCAGTTGATAGCAAAATTCCAAGACCAAGGCCCGAAAGAAAATTTCTTATTGACATTGCACTCTCTCCGTTCGATGGTTTTCCGTGACTTCAATACGTTATTGGGATGCGATGTCTGTTGAATCTTTTCTGTCAGGCGAACTCGTCATCAGCAGGATTTCCTTGCCTCGTGGTGGAACGTTGGGCATGGTCCATGCGCCGGGACGGTCGGGGCGAGACGGACTTGGCCGGCACTGGCAGCGCAATCTCGACGCGGACCTGGATGCGCTGGAGAAGGCTGGAATTTCCGCGCTAGTGACCCTGATCGAGCCGGAGGAGTTTGCGCATCTCGGGATCGCCGGGTTCCCGGCCATGGTCCGGTCCTGCCGGTTTGAATGGCTGCACGTTCCCATTCCGGATATGGCTGCGCCGGATCGCCTGCCCGTCGCGCAACTGCGCGCCCTGCTGGATGATCTCAAATCCCGGCTTCTGCGCGGAGAAAGCGTTGTGCTCCATTGCGCCGCCGGAATGGGACGGACGGGAACCATGGCGGCGCTGGTGCTGATTGATGGGTTGGGCCTGTCCTGCGATGAGGCCGTTGCCGCAGTCCGCTCTGCACGGCCCGGGACTATCGAGAGCGATGCACAGATGCGCTTTCTGGAGACATATCGGCCCTCCGCTGCCGATTGACCGCTAATCATCGGCCCGCCTCCGCCATTGCCCTGTGCGTTTGAGAATCAGGCGCGAGACATAGACGTGCAGCAGCCGGACGATGATGCTGGCATAGACGATGAGGGTGCCCATAGCGGCTGCCGAGGCGAGGCGCCCTGCCTCGTCCATGTGCACGACAGCCAGCGCTGCGAGCGAACTGTTGATGCCATAGAGAAAGATGACGCCGGAGACCGTGGTCATCGCGTTGAGGAACAGATAGACCCAGATATCTAGGATGGCGGGTGAACAGATTGGCACTGTCACCCTGAGAAAGGTCTGCCACAGCGGCGCTTTCAGGGAGGCGGCCACCGCCTCGAATTCTTGGTCGAGCTGCTTGAGGGCCGTGCGTGCCGTCAGGTGGGTGACCGTGTAGTAGTGGCTCACCGTATTGATCACCAGCAGCGTGATCGTGCCATACAGCACGCCGAGTGGATTTCCGGGCGCATTGACGAAGAACAGATAGCCAAGCCCGAGGACAAGCCCCGGCACCGCCATTGGCACCAGCGCCACGGCATGGAGGACCGCGCGCGCCCCCGGATGAGCCAGTGGCTTTTCTACCAGGTAGGCGCTGACAAAGGTGACCAGCGTACCCCAGGTGGCGACGAAGAAAGCGAAGATCAGCGAGTTGGTGAAGTTTTCCCAGCTCACACCCTGCATGTCGAACGAGTAGTGGTCGAGGGTCAGCGACAGGTTGTAGGGCCAGAAGCGGAACAACGCGGCCATCTGCCCCATTATGATGACCGATAGGCTCAGCAGCGAAATGGCCGTGCAATAGAGGAAGAACGCAAGGTCGATCCCTCTTGATGGCTTAGGCTCTAAGGGCACAGACCGCGCCGTCAGGCCCTCGCCTCTCCCCCCTGCGATGAACCGATCGATGACGAATGCAATGAGGGCGGGGATGAGCAGCATGATCGAGACCACTGCGCCCATCTCGAAATTCTGCTGGCCGACGACTTCCTTGTAAATGTCGGTTGCCAGCACGTTGTAATTGCCCCCGATCACCTTGGGGATGCCAAAATCCGTCAACACCCGGATGAAGACGAAGATGCCGGTCGAGATCAGGCCATAGCGGACGCTCGGCAGCGTAACTGTCAGGAATGTGCGAAGCGGGCTTGCCTTGAGGCAGGCCGCTGCCTCGAACAGCCGCGCGTCGGAGAGCATCATGGCCGCAGACAACAGCATGATTGCATGCGGCAACGTCCAGAGGGTCGATGCCATTACGATGCCGATAGGCCCATAGACGGATTCACCCATCAGCAGAGACTTGAGCACGCCCTGGTTGCCGAACCAGTAGATGAGCGCGACCGCCTTGAGCAAGCCGGGCATCAGCAGCGGAGCCATGGCCATAAGCTTGAAGAACGGTCGCCATGGCATCGCCGTGCGGCAAAGCGCATAGGCGTAGCAGAAAGCAAGCGCGAGGACGATGACGGTCGTGATCGTGGAAACGAAGAGACTGTGCCCGAGCGAATTCACCAGCGAGGTGGAACTGAAATAGGCTTGATAGTTTGCCAGCCCGACGAAATTGCCCTCGCGATCCTGGGTGCTGCGCAGAAGAATGAGGACGAGCGGAACGATGATGGTCAGGAAAAGAAAGAGAGCATAGCCAGTCAGCAATCCGATCAGGAGGTAGCTGTCGACGTTACGGCCCGCAGCCGTCCGGGGAATTGTGGCCGCAATGCTCACGGTGTCACCCCGTAGTGAAGGATCTTGTCAGGGGCCACATCGAACCAGATCAGATCGTCCAATGCCGGTATTTGCGTCAGGGTCGCGCTGGCAAGGTCGATACGCACATCAGCGTTGCCCATCGTGGTCGTCACGTACAGGCGAATGATCGAGCCCAGATTATCGAAATCGGCGATCCTGCCACGGATGGCATTGGGCGACGAAGAGGACGGACCGACAATGCGGGCATCCTCAGGCTTGAAGCCAATAAGCATCTTGCCCTGGGGCAAAGCTGCATTTGCCACGGTTTCGAGATCGACCGCGCCACAGCGGACGCTGGAGGCCGAGGTTGCCGTGGCCTCGAACAGGTTCATGGCCGAAATGAAATCAGCCACGAACGGCGTCGCTGGCTGGTGGTAGATCGTGTCCGGCTGGCCGATCTGCTCGATGCGCCCGGCGTTCATCACGGCAATACGATCGGCCAGCGTCAGCGCCTCTTCGCGGTCGTGCGTCACCATGATCGTCGTCAGCCCGATCTGACGGTGGACGGCGCGAAGTTCCCGGCGCAGATGCGCACGCACCTTGGCGTCGAGTGCCGACAGCGGTTCATCGAGCAGCAACAGTCCCGGCTTGGGCGCGATCGCCCGTGCGAGTGCAACCCGCTGCTGCTGGCCTCCTGACAGCTGGGCCGGATATTTGGCCTCCTGTCCGCCGAGGCCAACGAGCGTGACGAGTTCAGCAACGCGTGCGGCGATGTCCGTGCGGGACTGCCGCTGCGCCACCAGCCCATAGGCAATGTTGTCGAAGACCGTGAGGTTCGGGAAAAGCGCATAGGACTGAAACAGGATGCCGAAATCGCGCTGTGACGGCGCCAGCCGGGTGATATCCCTCTGTGCCTGCCGGATGTTGCCCTCATCGAGCATCTCGAGCCCGGCAATCGAGCGCAGAAGCGTCGTTTTTCCGCAGCCGGAAGGGCCAAGAAAGCAAATGAACTCGCCCTCTTCGATGTCGAGCGAGATGCCATTCAACGCAACGAAGGAACCGAATGTTTTCCGTGCGTTCCGCACGGCCAGATACGCTGCCAATGTCGTCTCCTGGAGCCAGATTGAAGACGAACTCGCCCTGTCCGACGGTTAGTTTGACAGCGCTGTCCGGCGGGGCAAATTAATTGCGGAAATGAGGGTATTGGCGAAAAATATGCCTGCCGGCCGTCAATCTCCACCGCTCCGCGCATCCGGTGTCCTGGCAGGCAGTTACCCGACCTTGTGCGAGGCGAAACTGTCCGGACTCGCCGGAAAAACGATGGTCTTGTCGCCGTTCAACATGACCCGTCGGTGGATATGTGCGTGGATGGCCCGGGCTAGCACGACGCTCTCCACATCCCGTCCGAGCGAAATGTAATCGCTGGCGCTCTGCGCATGGGTTACGCGCACGATATCCTGCTCGATGATCGGGCCTTCGTCGAGGTCGGTCGTGACATAGTGCGATGTTGCGCCGATGAGCTTCACCCCCCGTTCGAACGCCTGACGATAGGGGTTCGCACCCTTGAAGCTTGGCAGGAAGGAGTGGTGGATGTTGATGATCCGCCCCTGCATCTTCTGACACATTTCTTGGGACAGAACCTGCATGTAGCGGGCGAGAATGACGAGTTCGGCGCCGGTCTCGGCAATGATACGCATTTGCTGCGCCTCTGCCTCGGCCTTGTTGTCCTTCGTCACCCGGATGAAATGATAGGGAATATCGTGGTTGACCACGAGCTTTTGATAATCAAGGTGGTTTGAAATAACGGCAGCAATGTCGATTGCAAGCGCACCAATCCGCCAGCGGTAGAGCAGATCGTTCAGGCAATGACCATGGCGCGAGACCATGATGACGACCTTCGGCTTTTCCGATTGGTCATGGAAACTGGCGCGGAAGTCGAACTGGGCGGTGATGTCCTGAAAGCCCTCCCGCATCTCGGCGAGTGTCTTGCCCTCCTCCGACCGGAAGCTCATCCGCATAAAAAATTGGCCGGTCTCCCGATCGTCGAACTGTGCGCTGTCGGTAATGTTGCAGCCCATCCGCGACAGATAGGTCGCGGTCGCCGCCACGATTTCTCGCTGCGACGGGCAGGTGACAGTCAGCACGTACCGCTTCATCTTGTTCTCCCTGGAGGCTTGCTTGCTGCGCCTGATGCTCGCCGCGCCCGCGTGACGGAAACCGCAATCCCGTCAAGGAGTGCGACGACGGCCGCGCCCGGTTTCTCGACCTCGACCGTGACTTCCGCAACGCGAGGAAAGTCTCTCAGGATCCCAGCCGCGATGGCCTCAGCCAGCGCTTCAATCAACCGGAACTGTCGCTCGACAGCGACCTTCTGAATGAGGGCAGCTACCGTAGCGTAACAGACCGAGGATGAGAGATCGTCGGTGCGGCTGGCAGGTCCAAGGTCGATGCGCATGGCCGCCGAAATGTAGAACCGCTGGCCGAGCTGCCTCTCCTCCTCGTGAACGCCGTGATAGGCGAATACGCCGATCCGCCGCAGCCGGATCCAATCGTGGATGCCAGAAACGTCCGCCATTGTGGCAACGTCATCACTCATAGATCGGAAAGCGGCGCAGAAGAGCTGCTACCTGCGCCTTCACGGCGTGCTCGGTGGCGCTGTTGCCGGCGTCCCCCTCGGCAGCCAGGCCGTCCAGCGTTTTGGCGATCATCAGGCCGATATCGCGGAAGTCGGCGCGGCCAAGCCCGCGCGAGGTGGCGGCCGGTGAGCCAAGACGGATGCCAGAGGTGATTGTCGGCTTTTCGGGATCAAAGGGGATGCCGTTCTTGTTGCAGGTAATGTGTGCCCGTCCGAGCGCCGCTTCTGCGGCCTTGCCGGTCAGCTTCTTCGGTCTGAGATCAACCAGCATGAGATGGTTGTCTGTTCCGCCCGAGGCGATGGCAAAGCCGGATTCGACCAGCGTTTTCGCCAGCTCCTGCGCGTTTTCAACCACGGCCCGGGCATAATCGCGAAACGACGGTTGCAACGCCTCATTGAAGGCGACGGCCTTTGCAGCGATGACATGCATCAGCGGGCCACCCTGCAGGCCGGGAAAGATCGCCGAATTGATCTTCTTGGCGATGTCCTCGTCATTGGTCAGCACCATGCCGCCACGGGGGCCGCGCAGGGTCTTGTGGGTTGTGGTGGTGACGACATGGGCGTGCGGGAATGGCGATGGATGGGCCCCGCCGGCGACGAGACCGGCGAAATGGGCCATGTCGACCATGAAGATCGCCTCGACTGAATCGCAGATCTCGCGGAAACGCGCGAAGTCCCAGTGTCGTGAATAGCCCGAACCGCCGGCGATGATCATCTTCGGGCGATGCTCGTGGGCGAGCCGCTCAACCGCTTCCATGTCGATCCGGTGGTCGTCCGGCCGGACGCCGTAGCTGACAACATTGAACCACTTGCCGCTCATGTTGGGGCGCGCACCATGGGTAAGGTGTCCGCCCGAGGCGAGATCGAGGCCCATGAAGGTGTCGCCAGGCTTCAGCAGGCCGAGAAACACCGACTGGTTGGCCTGCGATCCCGAATTGGCCTGAACATTGGCGAATGTGCAGCCGAAGAGCTGGCATGCCCGCTCGATAGCCAGCTTCTCGGCGATATCGACATACTGGCAACCGCCGTAGTAGCGCTTGCCTGGGTAGCCCTCCGCATATTTGTTGGTGAGAACCGAGCCTTGCGCCTCCAACACAGCACGGGAAACGATATTCTCAGATGCGATGAGTTCGATTTCCTCGCGCTGGCGACCGAGTTCCAGCCCGACAGCCTCGGCAATCGCGGGGTCAACCGCAGCCAGCGGAGCGGAGAAAAAGGCGTTCGAACGGTTTTGCGCAGTCATGATGCGATCCTTCCTCAACATTCGACAAAGGCGACGGCGAGGCCGCCTTGCGAGGTTTCCTTGTATTTGTTGTGCATGTCGGCGCCGGTCTGGCGCATGGTGGCGATGACCTGATCGAGGCTGACCCTGTGGGTGCCGTCGCCCTTCAGCGCCATCGAGGCGGCATTGACGGCCTTGATCGCGCCGAAGGCGTTGCGCTCGATGCAGGGGATCTGCACCAGCCCGCCGATGGGGTCGCAGGTCATGCCGAGATGGTGTTCCATGCCGATCTCGGCGGCGTTCTCGATCTGCCGGTTGGTGCCGCCGAGCGCGGCGCAGAGCCCGGCCGCCGCCATCGACGAGGCGACGCCGACCTCGCCCTGGCAGCCGACCTCGGCGCCGGAGATCGAGGCGTTCATCTTGAACAGCGCGCCGATGGCGGTGGCGGTCAGCAGGAAGCGTTCCATGCCCGTCCGGTCCGCCCCCGGCCAGAAGTCGCGGTAGTAGCGCAACACCGCCGGAATGACGCCGGCCGCGCCATTGGTCGGCGCGGTGACGACGCGGCCGCCGGCAGCGTTTTCCTCGTTCACGGCGATGGCGAAGACCGAGATCACATCCATGATCTGGTGAACGGCAAAGTCGTTGTCGCCATGCTGGCGGATCAGCTTGGCGAAGATGCCGGCGGCGCGGCGCTTGACCTTCAGCCCGCCGGGAAGTTCGCCTTCGCTCTGCAATCCACGCTCGATGCAGGTCAGCATCACCTCGGCCACGGCGTCGATATGGTCGCGCACCGCCTCGGGCGTCCGCAGCGCTTCCTCGTTGGCGCGCACCATATCGGCGATCGTCAGGCCGGAGGCCTCGCCCATCGCGAGCAGGTCATCGCCCGCGCGATAGGGATAGGGGACGGGCGCATCGCCGGCGTCGCCAGCCGTATCGTTCTGGCCTTCCGGCACGACGAAGCCGCCGCCGACAGAGCACCAGCGCTGGGCGAGCAGCGACGCGCCGACGCTGTCGAACGCCTCGAAGGCGAGCGTGTTGGGGTGAAACGGCGGCGCGGTGACCAGATCGAACACGATATCGGCGTCGGCATCGAAAGCGATGGCGCGATGGCCGGCCAGCGGCAGCGGCGCCCCCTGCCCGATGCCGGCGACAATCGCGTCGGCTGTGGCCGGATCGACGGTGGCGGGGCGCTGGCCGGCAAGCCCGAGGATCACCGCCTTGGCCGTGCCATGCCCCTTGCCGGTGAAGGCGAGCGAGCCATAGAGCGTCGTGACGATGCGCGCCGCCTCTGCCAGACCGCCTGCGGCCTCAAGCGCCGCGACGAAGGCGTTGGCGGCTTTCATCGGCCCCACGGTGTGCGAGGAGGAGGGGCCGATCCCGATCTTGAACAGGTCGAAGACGCTGATCATGGTCCCCCCTCGGAACGGTTCAGAGCCCGGTTGTGCCGGCGCAGGCTTCAGCCAGATGACCGGCCAGATAGGGCGCGAACGAGCGCCAGACCTCGATATGGAACCGCTCTTCCGCCTGTCGCCAGAGGATGATCTCGGCCTTGTGGAAGAGGGTGCGCGTCGCCATGCCGACCGGGAAGGCAGTGAGCCGAAGATCAAGCGGGCAGCCCGAGGACAGGCACAGGGCTGCCAGCCGCCCTGTGAGAACGAGGCCGGTCTGCCGGTGCGAGACATCGACAAGGCTGTGCGGCCCGGAGATGGAGACAGACTGAAGCGCGGCGGCGTCCTCGCCCGGGGCGAGCAGCAGCGTTTCGTCCGGCCCCAGCCAGAGCGCGGCGCGCGCGCCGGTTGTGGTGGCCTTCAGCCGTTCCGGCACGGGCAGGCCGAAGGCGGCGACGGTTGCAGGGTCGCCGCGCAGGATGAGGCGTGTGGCCTCCGGCGCGGGGATCACGGCCAGTCCTTCCCCCCCGGGCAGGGCGAGACCTGCGAACGGGCTGCGCCGGTGCAGCGTCGATGATGACCGATCAGACATCGAGCCTGTCTCCCCTGGGATCGAAAAACACCGGATCGACGACCGTCACGGCAATCGCGCCGCCCGGCATCGGTACATGCAGCGTCTCGCCCTTGCGCTTGCGGCCATCGGCCACCAGCGCCAGCGCGATGGAGCGGCCGAGCGCCGGGCTGTCATACGACGAGGTGACATGGCCGAGGGCGGTCGTGCCGGCGGCAGGGGTGGCCGACGTGGTGATCTGCGCGCCTTCCTCCAGCACGGTGGCGGGGTTGGCGGTGACGAGGCCGACCAGCTGCTTGCGCCCTTCGGCCACCATATCGGGGCGGATCAGCGAGCGCTTGCCGACGAAATCCTTCTTCGCCTTGCCGATCGCCCAATTCAGACCCAGATCGTCCGGCGTCACCGTGCCGTCGGTTTCCTGCCCGACGATGATGTAGCCCTTCTCGGCGCGCATGACGTGCATCGCTTCCGTGCCGTAGGCGACGGCATCATACCTCCGCCCCTCGGCCCAGACCGCCTCCCACACCGCGCGGCCGTAATCGGCGGGCACGTTGATCTCGTAGCCCAGTTCGCCGGTGAAGCTGACGCGCATCACGCGGGCCGGCACACCGCAGACCGTTCCCTCGCGGATCGACATGTGCGGCATCGCCTCGTGGGCGATGTCGAAGCCGGCGACCAGCGGGGCGACGATATCCCGCGCCTTCGGCCCCTGCACGGCGATCACCGCCCATTGCTCGGTGGTGGAGGTCAGCCAGACCCGCAAATCGGGGAATTCGGTCTGGAGATAATCCTCCATGTGATGCAGCACGCGCGGCGCGCCGCCGGTCGTCGTCGTCACATGGAACCGGTCATCGGCAAGGCGAGCGATCACGCCGTCGTCCATCACGAAGCCGGCTTCGTTCAGCATCAGCCCGTAGCGGCAACGGCCCGGTTCGAGCTTTGCCCAGGGGTTGGTGTAGAGCTTTTCCATGAATTTTGCGGCATCCGGGCCGACCACCTCGATCTTGCCGAGGGTGGAGGCGTCGAAAATGCCGGCGCTGGTGCGGACCTGCCGGCATTCGCGGCGCACCGCCGCGTGCATGTCCTCGCCCGCCTTCGGGAAATACCAGGCGCGCTTCCACAGCCCGACATCCTCGAACAGGGCGCCGTTTTCCGCTGCCCAGCCGTGGATTGGCGTCTGGCGCACCGGATCGAACAGATCACCGCGGTTGGACCCGGCGAAGGCGCCGAAGCTGACCGGCGTATAGGGCTGGCGAAAGGTGGTCAGCCCGACCTGCGGGATGCTCTTGCCCAGCTTTTCCGCGGCGATTGCCAGCGCATTCAGGTTGGACAGCTTGCCCTGATCCGTCGCCATGCCGGTGGTGGTGTAGCGCTTGACATGCTCGATCGAGCGCATGCCCTCCTGCACGGCGAGTTCGATGTCGTCGGCCTTCACATCGTTCTGGAAATCGACGAAAGCCTTGCCGCTGGCATCGTCCGGCGTCGCGACGCGGCCAAGCCAGCCGCCCGATTGCGGCGGATCGCCGGTGACGGCGTAACTCGCCGGTGGGCTCTTGGCCCCCGCCGCTGCCGCCCCTGCCGCGTCGCCCTGCGCCAGCGCCTCGGCGAGGCCGAAAGCGCCGTTGCACGCGCCGGCCGACCGTTCGGCCTGTACCGAAGGTCCGGGCAGGAACATCTGGCGGTCCTCATGCCAGACGACCTTGCCGCGCGACTGCGAATGGAGATGGACGCTCGGCGTCCAGCCGCCGGACATCAGCAGGCAATCGCAGTCCATCCATTCGGTTGCCCCGGCGCCGGCGGCGATGCCGACCCGTGCGATCCGCAACCGGCCCTTCGTTCCGGCGATGCGCGCCCCGGCGATCAGCCGCAGCCCCGCCGCGCGCGCGGCCTCGACCAGCGCGCCGCCGGGCGCGGATCTGAGATCGGCGATGGCGGCGACGGTGACGCCGGCGGCCTGACAATCGAGCGCGACGCGATAGGCGCTGTCATGGGCGGTGACCACCACCACGCGCGCGCCGGCCCTGACGCCGTGGCGGTTGAGATAGAGGCGCGCCGCTTCCGCCAACATCACGCCGGGGCGGTCATTGCCGGGGAAGACCAGCGGTCGCTCGATGGCGCCGGTGGCGAGGACGACCTCGTTCGCCCGCACCTGCCAGAGCCGTTCGCGCACCGGATGGGCCGCCGCCAGATGGTCGGCGACGCGCTCGGACAGCGCAACGAAATTCTGAGCGTAGTAGCCAAAGGCTTGCGTGCGCGGCAGAATCCGCACATGGGCGCGCCCTTCCAGCGTCGCCCGTGCCGTGGCGAGCCAATCGCGCGCCGGACGCCCGTCGATCAGCGCCGTCGCCTCGTGCAGCAGCGAGCCGCCGATCTCCGTCTGCTCGTCGCACAGGATAACCGACTTACCGCCCGCGCTGGCGGCCAGCGCCGCCGCGATGCCGGCCGGTCCCGCGCCGCAGACCAGCACGTCGCAATGCTCGTAAAACTGGGCGTAACGGTCGGGGTCGGGCGCGCTCGTCCGGGCGCCGAGACCCGCCGCCTGGCGGACAATCGGCTCGAACAGCCTGGTCCAGAGCGTCGTGCCCGTCGCCTTCGGACCCATGAAGGTCTTGTAGTAGAAGCCGGCGGACAGGAACTTGCCGGCGATGTCGTTGATCGCGCCGGCATCGAAACCGAGCGAGGGCCAGTTGTTCTGGCTCTTGGCCTCCAGCCCGTCGAAAAGCTCGATCTGCGTCGCCCGCAGGTTGGGCGTCATGCGCCCCGGTCCACGCGTCACCGCCACCAGCGCGTTCGGTTCCTCCGCGCCCGCGGTCAGGATGCCGCGCGGGCGGTGGTATTTGTAGGAGCGGTTGACGAGATGGACGCCGTTGGCGAGCAGCGCGGCGGCGAGCGTGTCGCCCTGGCGGCCCTCATAGGCCACGCCGTCAAAGGTGAAGCGCAGGGCGCGGCCCGCGCCGCCGCTCACGCGGAACGCCGCGCTCATGACGCGCTCCCGTCGATGTTCGGCCGGGGCGTGCCGGCCTTGTAGGTGGTGACGATCCTGTCGCTGACCGTGTCGCGCAGGCAGTTGAAAAAGCGGCCGCAACCGTTGATGTGGCGCCAGCGTTCGGCGTGCAGCCCGCGCGGATTGGTGCGGAAATACAGGAATTCGGCCCATTCCGCATCGGTGGTCGCCATGGGATCGGCGGGCCGCGCGACATGCGCCTCGCCGCCGTAGCGGAATTCGAGTTCGGGGCGGTCCATCTCGCAATAGGGGCAGCGGATCAGCAGCATCTCTTGTCTCCCGCTCTCAATGGGCGACGGCGGCGGCCGCCGCCTCGTCGATCAGCCGGCCGGTGCGGAACCGGTCCAGCGTGAAGGGCGCGGCGATGGCCTCGGGCTCGCCCTTCGCCACCAGATGGGCGAAGACATGGCCCGACCCCGGCGTCGCCTTGAAGCCGCCCGTGCCCCAGCCGCAGTTGACGAACAGCCCCGGCACCGGCGTCTTGCCGATGATCGGCGAGCGGTCCGGGGTGACATCGACGATGCCGCCCCAGTTGCGCAGCATTCTCAGCCGGCGCACCGCCGGGAACAATTCGCAGATCGCATCCAGCGTATGCGTCGCGATATGCAGGCCCCCGGTCTGGGAATAGGAGGTGTAGGCGTCGGTGCCTGCGCCGATCACCAGTTCACCCTTGTCGGATTGCGACATGTAGGCATGCACGGTGTTGGACATGACGACGCAGGGCATCATCGGTTTCACCGGCTCGGAGACCAGCGCCTGAAGGGGGTAGCTTTCGAGCGGCATCCGCACCCCCGCCATCGCCATGACCACCGAGGTGTTGCCCGCCGCGACCACGCCGACACGCTTTGTCGCGATGAAGCCCTTCGCCGTCTCGACGCCCGCCACCGCGCCGGACACATCGCGGCGGATGCCGGTGACCTCGCAGTTCTGGATGATGTCGACGCCGAGGGCATCGGCGCCGCGCGCATAGCCCCAGGCCACCGCGTCATGCCGCGCCGTGCCGCCCCGGCGCTGCAACGAGGCGCCGATGACGGGATAGCGGATGTTTTTTCCAATATTGAGCAGCGGGCAGAAGGCCTTCGCCTCCTCCGGCGTCAGCCATTCATTGTCGATGCCGGCGAGGCGATTGGCGTGGACGTGGCGTTTGAACACCTGCACATCGTGGATGTTGTGTGCCAGCATCATCACCCCGCGCGGGGAATACATGACGTTGTAGTTCAGCTCGTGGGACAGCCCCTCCCACAGCTTCATGGCGTGTTCGTAGATGCCTTCCGATTCTTCCCAAAGGTAGTTGGAGCGGACGATCGTGGTGTTGCGCCCGGTATTGCCACCGCCGAGCCAGCCTTTTTCCAGCACGGCGATGTTTCGCATTCCGTGCTCTTTTGCCATGTAATAGGCGGTGGCAAGGCCATGACCGCCGGCACCGACGATGACCGCGTCATAGGCGGCTTTCGGCTCCGGGCTGCGCCACTGCTCGGGCCAGCCGCGATTGCCTTTCAGGCCCTGCAAGAACACCGATAGGGCGGAAAACTTCATGGCTGCGCTTCCCCATTGAGGGATTGGAGAGTGCACCCGTCGCGCCCGCAAATCGAGTACAAATCCGACGGATCGCCTGTATTATTCCGTCGCACCCGCGGTGCCGTAAAGCCGCCGCTCGGCGGGCCCGTCCACCGCTGCGCCGCCGGCCCGGCGCAGGCTGGCCGGCGCGGCGCCGAACCGGGTGCGGTATGCCCGGGCGAAATGCGCGCCATCGGCAAAGCCGGCGAGGGTAGCGATCTCGCTGATGCTGCGGCGGCTGTTTGCAATCAGCCAGCGACCGTAATCGAGCCGCATGCCGCGATAGACCTCGGCTGGACTGGCGTTGAGATCCGCGCGGAACAACCGATCCAGCTGGCGTTCGCTAAGGCCGAGTTGATCTGCGATTGCCGCGATGCTGGCAGGTTCGGCCATCGCCTGTTCCATCGCGAGAACTGCCCGACGAACTCGGGCGTCGGATGCCGGCGGGGCGACGTGTGGGGTTGGCTGTACTGCGTCCGCAGCCCGTTTTCCGTCAAGCAGCAGCACGTTGAGGCTCTTGGTCGCTGCCTGCGCGCCGACGTGCTTTTCAACAAGCGCAGCCGCAAGATCGACGACACCCGCGCCACCCGAACATGTGATGCGATCAAAATCAATTACATAGAGACGGTCCGCGATGGGTGCACCGCCGAATTCCTCAATATAATCATTGCGGTGATACCAGGACACGCAGACTTTTCGCCCCTTCAGCAGGCCGAGCCGTGTTAAAATGAACGAACCGGTGCAAACGCCGATCAGCGGCGTTCCGGCTTCGGCGACGCGACGGAGATAATTGGCCGTCGCGGCGTCAATCTGATCGCCGCCGTGGAGCAAGCCACCCACAACCACGATGTAATGGAAACCCCGCGGATCGAGGAAGCCTGCATCCGGCGCCAAGCTTACCCCGCAACTTGCGATGACCGGTCGTCCGGTAGCGGACATCACTGTCCAGCTGCAATGGATCTGGCGGGAGCGGTCCCCCTCGTCAGCGGCAAGGCGCAAGGTATCGACGAAGTTCGCAAAGGCTGTCAGCGTGAATCGACGGGCCAGCAGGAAGCCGACACGCAAGCGCGGGACTGTTTCGGTCGGGACATACGGGCGCTGTGGCATTACCACACCTTGCGTCGGCGGGGCCATCAAGGCAACTGGGACGCTTTTTTCAACCGCCTTGAGACTTTATCAGCCTGCCGGCGTTGTCCCCCGGGCAACGAAAGCGCGTTGGCCCGGGTTCAGCAGAGCCTGCCCCCGCCGCGCACCTTCAGGCGTGAGTCATCATCGAGCCGCACGGTGTAGTCGACGAACGAACCGCGGCAGACGAGACCCTCCACTATTGACGGTGCGGAGTTCTCCGGCCAGTTGCCGACCGCATCGTCAGGCCAATGCATTCTGTACGGAGTTCCGGCAGAGCTTCACCGGAGCGCCGGGCCGGTCCGCTGAGATTGCGGGCACTTACCGTCTGAACGCTGCCGCGAGCGGTCTATTACGAGCCCTAATACAGGGATCATGACTATTTATTTCAAGCCGGCCGCCACCTTGTCTTTACTACGACTTGTGCCGGGTCCTGTCGGTCGCATCGGATTGTCCGGCTTCTGGAGGAGGAAGACATGACAAAAACGATAACCTTGGCGATTCTGCTCGCCAGTGCGGTGAGCACGACAGTGCTGGCTCAGAGCAAGCAGATTTCGGTGATGAGCTTCGGCGGCGCTTATCAGGAGGCGCAGCGGAAATCGACGTTCGAACCCTATTCCGCAAAGACGGGCGTCAAGATCGTAGAGCAGGAATACGGCGGCGAACTCGCCAAGATCAAGGCAATGGTCCAGTCCGGCAATACGACAATCGACGTTGTCGATGTGGACGCCCCTACGCTGCTTCAAGGCTGCGACGAGGGCATCTATGAAAAGCTCGACTGGTCGAAGGTCGGCGACAAGAAGGAATGGATCGCAGGCACGACCTCCGACTGCGGTGTCGGCACCATCGTCTATTCGACTTCTCTGGCCTATGACAGCGCCAAGCTCGCGAACGGCCCCTCCTCGATCAAGGATCTGTTCGACACCAAGAAATTCCCAGGCAAGCGTGGCCTCTGGAAGAACCCCGCGACCAATCTCGAATTTGCGCTGATGGCCGACGGTGTCGCACCCGGCGATGTCTACAAGACTCTCGCCACAAAGGACGGCGTCGATCGCGCTTTCAAGAAGCTCGACAGCATCAAGAAGGACATCGTCTGGTGGGAAGCCGGTGCGCAGGCGCCGCAGCTCCTCGCATCGGGAGAAGTGACGATGACGACGGCCTGGAACGGCCGCATCCACAACGCCAACAAGGAAGGCAAGAAGTTCAGGATCATGTGGGACAGCCAGATCCTCGATTCAAACTTCTGGGCCATCCCGAAGGGCGCCAAGAACATTCCGGCCTCGATGGATTTCATCAAATATGCGGTCGAGCCGCAGACGCTGGCCGGAATCACCAAGCATATCCCCTACGGTCCGGTGCGTACGACCGCCGCCCAGCATGTCGCGGCATCGGATGCAGCCAATCTGCCGACGAGCCCGGCCAACATGAAGGCGGCCCTGACGCTCGACAACGGCTTCTGGGCTGACAAGGGCGACGAAATCCGCAAGCGGTTCACTACCTGGATTTCGCAATAACGCGACTGCTGACGGGGATTGACACCATGCAGACGATGCCAATCCCCGCTCAGGTACAGGCCGGAGCCGCCGCAAGGGAGGATTTTGCGGTACGTTTCGAAGGTGTCCGCAAGTCCTATGACGGCATTCATTTCGTCGTCGAGGATCTCAACCTCAATGTCCGCCGCGGCGAATTCCTGACCATGCTCGGCCCGTCCGGTTCGGGCAAGACAACGACGCTGATGATGCTCGGCGGCTTCGAGCGCCCGACCATGGGGCATATCCTGCTCAACGGCCAGCCGGTCGAGAAGCTGCCGCCCGAGAAGCGCAACATTGGCTTCGTCTTCCAGAATTACGCGCTGTTCCCGCATATGACGGTGGCCGACAATGTCGCCTTTCCCCTGCGCTATCGCGGTATCACCGGCAGCGCCGCGGCTGAGAAGGTGAAAAAGGCGCTGGAAATGGTGCGGCTCGACCATCTGGGCAAGCGCATGCCGGGCCAGTTGTCCGGCGGGCAGCAGCAGCGCGTCGCGCTCGCCCGCGCTCTGGTGTTCGAGCCGGCGCTGGTGCTGATGGACGAGCCGCTCGGTGCGCTCGACAAGCAGTTGCGTGAGCGGATGCAGCTCGAGATCAAGCAGCTCCAGACTTCGCTCGGCATCACCATGGTCTATGTCACGCATGATCAGTCCGAGGCCCTGACCATGTCGGACCGGATCGCGGTTTTTTCGGATGGACGCATCCAGCAGCTGTCCGATGCCGAAACCCTCTACAATGCTCCCGCCAACCGGTTCGTCGCCGAGTTTATTGGCGAGAACAACACCATTCCCTGCAAGGTTGTGGGCCGGGAGGGAACCTTTTCCGTGGTCGAGACGGCCGGCGGCGCGAGGCTGAGGGCTGTCAGCGACAACCCCGATCCGGCAGCGGAGGGCACCACCCTGTCCATCCGCCCCGAGCGGCTGTCGGCGGTGGCTGCGCCGGGACAGAACGCACTTTCCGGGCACGTGCGCGAGGTGTTCTTCCTCGGCGATCAGGTGCGCCTGTCCATCGAGGCGCTGGGCCAGTTGTTGGTGGCGCGCATCCCGGCGCGCGAGGCACGCCATTATGTCAAGGACGAGGCTATCACGCTTTCGGCCGATCCGGCCTTCTGCCGGCTGCTGGAGCGCTGAGCGATGACGGCGGGCACGGACACTTTCGATCGCGTGACGACGTTCCTGGCTGTGCGCAAGGCCGAAAAGCCCGCCCGGCGGCAGGCCCTGTCGCTGGCGCTGCCGCTGCTGCTGTTCCTGTTGCTGACCTTTGTCGCGCCGATCGTGCTGCTGCTGGTGACCGCAGTGTCGAACCCCGAGGTGAAGCAGGTCCTTCCCCGCACGCTTGCCGCGCTCGAGGACTGGACCGGACGAGAGGCGCCGGACGAGAAGGTTTTTGCCGCCTTCGCGCAGGAGCTGAAGGTCGCGCAGGAGGCGCGCACCGCCGCCCTCGTTGGTAAGCGCCTGAACTACGAACTGTCGGGGATGCGCTCCAAGGTCGTCTCGGCGGCGCGCATGGCTGCCGGGCTTGATGTCGGGCCTTATCGCGAGAAGTTCATTGCTGCGGACGAGGAGTGGGGCAAGCCCGGGATCTGGCGCATCATCGCCCGCAATGGCAGTACGGTCACGCCCTATTACCTGCTTACGGCGGTTGATCTCGAACGTGCGTCCGATGGCGCCCTGCGTCGCCCGGAGCCTGAGCAGGCGGTGTTTCTCGGCATCCTCTGGCGGACGCTGCTGATCGCCGGTCTGGTGACGCTGGCAACGCTCGTGCTCGGCTATCCCGTCGCCTATGTGCTGACGATTGCACCGGCTGCGGTCGCGGGCGTGATGATGCTGATGGTGCTCTTGCCGCTCTGGACATCGCTGCTGGTTCGCACCACGGCCTGGGTGGTGTTGCTCCAGTCGGATGGCGTCATCAATGACATCCTCATGAAGCTGCATCTGATAACGCAAAAGGCACAACTCATCTTTACTCGGCTCGGAACGGTCACGGCAATGACCCATATCCAGCTGCCGTTCACCATCCTGCCGATCTATTCGGTGATGCGCGCCATCCCGCCGACCCATCTGAGGGCTGCCCGCTCTCTTGGGGCCGGGCCGCTGTCGGCCTTCTGGCGGGTCTATGCGCCGCAAACGCTGCCCGGCGTTGTTGCCGGCTGCCTGATGACCTTCATCCTGTCGCTTGGCTATTACATCACGCCAGCGCTCGTTGGCGGACCCGGCGATCAGATGGTCTCCAACTTCATTGCGGTCTACATCAACCGTGACCTCAACTGGGGCCTTGCCTCGGCGCTGGGCGTGGTTCTGCTGATGGTGACGCTCGGCATCTACTTCCTGTTCCTGCGCATCGTCGGCGCGGACAAGATCAAGCTGGGGTGACGCATCATGTGGCTTCCCTCCTATGCGACCACATCCGAGCGCCTAATCCGAATTCTGGTCGTGGTGTTCGCCAGCCTGGTCCTGGCCTTTCTCGTGGCACCGTTGTTCGTGATCGTGCCGCTCTCGTTCTCGAACGATCCGTTCTTCACTTTCCCCGTGCCGAGTTATTCGCTGCGCTGGTATCATGACTTCTTCGGCAATGACCGGTGGATGACAGGCATCTGGAACAGCGCCCTGACGGCAGTGTTGACGACGATCCTGGCAACCGTTCTCGGCACCATGGCCGCGCTTGGCATCGCGCGGCCGAATTTTCCCTATCGCCCGGTCATCATGGCACTGCTCATTTCGCCGATGATCATCCCGGTCGTGATCGTCGCCGTCGGCAGCTATCTGTTCTATGGTCCGCTGGGCCTCACCAACACGCGGCTCGGGCTGGTGCTGGCGCATACGGCGCTTGCCACGCCCTTCGTGGTGATCACGGTGACGGCGACGCTCTCGACCTATGACAACAATCTCACGCGCGCCGCGCTCAGCCTTGGTGCGCCACCGATCTCTGCCTTCTTCCGGGTCACGCTGCCCAACATCCTGCCCGGCGTCGTGTCCGGGGCGATCTTCGCCTTTGCCACATCATTCGACGAAGTGGTCGTCGCCCTGTTCATGACCGGTGCCGAGCAACGGACGTTGCCCGTGCAGATGTTTTCCGGCATCCGCGATCAGATCAACCCGACCATCATGGCCGCCGCGACAATCCTACTGACGCTCTCCGTCGCGCTGTTCATCGTGATGGCGGCATTGACGCGCACGAGCAGCAAGCGCCAGGGCTGAACATGTCTCAGTTGCGCCTGACGGGCACGAACATGTCGGCAAAACGTGCTGCAAAGCTCTGAACGGCGGGTGTTCTCGCCTTTTCGCCAACATAGATGCCGACGACGACATCGGCGATCCGCGGCAGGTTCCGGTCATTGATCTCGACAAGCCGCTCCGACAGGATGCGACGGGCCAGCACTGATACCCCGAAGCCGGTCGAGATCGCTGCTTCCAGTCCGGCGAGGCTTGGGCTGGTGTAGACGATTTCAAACGAACGTCCGTCGCGCTGAAGAGCGGAGAGCATGTTACGCCGATACAGGCAGCCCTCAGGATAACAGACGACCCGAAGCGCCTCGTCATCATTGGCGACAACGCTGTTGCCGACCCAGGCCAAGGGTTCGCGCCACGTCATGAATGCGCCCTCGGCTGGTCCATCCGGTGTCATTGCCACCACGACATCGAACATGCTCTCGCGCAAGCCTTTGAGCAGAGCATGGCTGACATCGCAGACGACATCAAAAGCGATGCCGCGATAGTCGGCCGCGAAGCCCTGCATCAGCCGGGGCAGGAAATGGTCGGCATAATCATTGGGAATGCCGAGCCGCAGCTTGCCGTGGGTGCGCTTGTCGGACAGGCGCAGCTGCATTTCATCGTTGAGCGCGAGGATCTGCCGGGCGTAGCCAGCCACCAGTTCGCCAGCCTCGGTGACACTCGTACCGTTGCCATCCTTGGTGAAGAGCTGAACGCCCAGGAGGTCCTGCAGCCGGCGCATCTGGAGGCTGATGGCGGGTTGCGTTCGTCCTAGTTGCTCTCCGGCGCGTGTGTAGCCGCGCAGGTCAATGATGGTGACGAAAGCCCGCAGAAGATCGGTCGGTATCGAGCGCATGGGAACCTGCCTCCTGACATTATTGGCGCAAGGAGGCAGGGACGCAATGCGCTGGTTCCGCTGGATTCAGCCGCGGATGATGTTGTGTTCAGGTCCGAACGGGAATTTGGTGATGTTTTCGGCGCCGGTCTCGGTGATCACGAGAATATCGTGCTCCCTATAGCCGCCTGCTCCCGGCATTCCTTCCGGAAGGGTAAGCATGGGTTCCATGGATACCACCATGCCCGGCTTCAACACGGTATTGATGTCCTCGCGCAATTCCACGCCGGCTTCCCGGCCGTAGTAATGCGAAAGCACGCCGAAGGAATGGCCGTAGCCGAACGAGCGGTAGCCCAGGAGCCCATGCGAGCGGTAGATCTCGTTGAGTTCGCTCGCAATGTCGCCGCAACGCGCACCGGGCTTGAGCAGCTCAAGTCCTCGGCGATGGACATCGCAATTGATGTTCCAGATCTTGAGATGCGCGTCAGAGGCGTGATCGAGGAACAAGGTGCGTTCGAGCGCAGTGTAATAGCCTGCGATCATCGGGAAGCAGTTGATCGACAGGATATCGCCCTTCTGGACCTTCCGTGATGTGACCGGATTATGCGCGCCATCCGTGTTGACGCCAGACTGGAACCAGACCCAAGTGTCCATCAGTTCAGCATGGGGAAAGGTCTTCGCAATGTGGCGCACCATGGCCTGCGTTCCGGCAAGCGCCACCTCGTATTCCGGCACGCCGTCCTTGATGGCAGCGGCAATCGCCTCGCCACCGATATCCGCCGTGTGCGCACCCTCCTTGATCAGCGCGATTTCCTCGGCCGATTTGACCGTGCGCATCCACATGGTCGGCGCGCCAATGTCGATGAACTCGACATTCGGGAAAGCTTCGGCCAGCAGGCGCTGGAAGTCGAGTGTCACATGATCGAATTCGATGCCGACGCGCTTCACATTCTGCGGCAATTCAGTCTGCAGGGCGTGGAAATAATTGTCACGCCGCCAGTCTGTGTAGGTGATGTTGTCGCCATACGTCCGCCGCCAAGGCTGACCGGCGTCAATGCCGGCCGAGATGGTCAAAGCCTTCTCAACCGTCATGACAAAAGCATAGCGCCGCCCGAAATAGCAATAGAGAAAGTCTGAAAAATAATTGATGTTATGATATGAAGTCAAAATTGCCGCATCAAGTTTCAACTCGATCAGAACACCACGAAGACCATCTTGCCTTCGCTGCATTTCATTGGCGCTGAATGTTGGCTTTACCTTCTGCCCATTGTGCATCCGTTGCAAGCGCAGCAGTTCATTGGGTGCAGCCTTGGGATGGATGTTCATGATCGACTCCTGCTCTGCGAAAATCACTCGCAGAAACGATAGGAACCGGTCATCTCGAACGGAAATTAGAAGCGCTAATCGGTCGATTATAGGCGTTGATGTCACTTCAGCAGTCGAGCAACTCTCAGTTGGTTGGTCAGCTTTCCTGACGGTTTAAGTAATCCCTCAACCACCCAAATTGTCTTTTGTCATCTACGATAATGCTACAAATCGCCGTTCCGCTTCCGGCCCCGACCCCGCCATTCGTGGCCAGTGTGAGAGTTGTGTTTCTTGGGGCATGAAGCCCGGGATGTGAAGAGAGAGTTTCCGGGCTGCTTCTGAACCCCTGGAGACTTTGCGATGACCCCTTCCGCTGTTGCGGTTTGCGCTGCTGCGCCTGTTTTTCACCCTGTTCGTCCTATCGTCGAACGGTCTACGGCGATTCATGCGGCTGGCGTTGCCCTTGCTCAATCCGTCGCCAAGGGCCGGCAGATCGACGCCGCGTCGTTGCGTTCTGCCATGGAACGGGCATTCGGCGCTTCGGATGCCTCCGGCGCCTGGGTCTGGAAGGACGCGTATGAGGCGGTTGAGGTGGCACAAGTGCTGTTCCTGCGGCAGTTCGGTCCCTCCATCTCACGCGCTTCAAAGTCCCCGGCGTCCATGCTGGTGTTGCTCGAGAAGATCGGCAGCCTGCTTCCGACCGAGATTCGGCGCTCGGAGACTTCACAGGCACTGCAGCAATTCTCGACGCCGATTGAGCTTGCCTGTATCGCGGCACGTGCCGCCGGCATTCGTCCTGGTGATTTTGTGCTTGAGCCTTCGGCCGGGACGGGGATGCTGGCGGTCCACGCCGAGATCGCCGGCGCCACCATCGCCCTCAACGAATGGGCTGAGGAACGCAATGGCCTTCTGAAGGCGCTGTTTCCCAAGGATTCTGTGACGCGCCATGACGGCGCGCAGATCCATGACCGGCTCGATCCCCGTATCCGTCCCAACGTCATCCTGATGAACCCGCCGTTTTCAACGTCGCCGCTGATCGACGGACGGCATCCCAACGCGACATTCGAGCACATCCGCTCTGCCCTGGCGCGCCTCGAACCCAACGGGCGCCTTGTTGCAATCACCGGCGAGAGCTTCTCACCTTATTGTAGAAGCTGGCGATCCGCGTTCGAGAAGCTGCAAGCGACGGCCACGCTTGTCGCCACCATCCCGATGCGGCGCGGGTTCTTCCGCCGTCATGGTACCGACGTCGAAAGCCGCCTCACCATCTTCGACAAGGTTCGCGCCGCTAAGGTTGATAGGTTTCCGGTGCCTGTTGCGGCGGTGCAGAGCCTGCAGGAGCTGCTGGAGCGCGTCGAAGAGCTGGTGCCGCCCCGGCTTCGGGATGATGCGCCGGCCTTGGGGACTTCGGTTGCGCCAGCTCCTG
>Ga0209573_1001045_pt1 | contig 47159 bp, 32 predicted proteins | sample TNRBio252014_DNA_FD_185870 | JGI IMG/M metagenome (GOLD analysis project Ga0209573, IMG submission 185870) | Wastewater treatment Type I Accumulibacter community from EBPR Bioreactor in Madison, WI, USA - TNR Reactor_6/25/2014_ DNA (SPAdes)... | ecosystem: Engineered > Bioreactor > EBPR >... | reverse complement strand
CAATGACCGGCATAGCAGGCCGGGCCGTTCGTTGAGCGGAGTCGAAACGAACATGCCTGGTGGTCGGTCATTTCGACTCCGCTCAATGACCGGCATAGCAGGCCGGGCCGTTCGTTGAGCGGAGTCGAAACGAACATGCCTGGTAGTCGGTCATTTCGACTCCGCTCAATGACCGGCATAGCAGGCCGGGCCGTTCGTTGAGCGGAGTCGAAACGAGCATGCCTGGTAGTCGGTCATTTCGACTCCGCTCAATGACCGGCATAGCAGGCCGGGCCGTTCGTTGAGCGGAGTCGAAACGAACATGCCTGGTAGTCGGTCATTTCGACTCCGCTCAATGACCGGCATAGCAGGCCGGGCCGTTCGTTGAGCGGAGTCGAAACGAACATGCCTGGGCAACCGGCGCCTTGGAATTTTTCAACTAGGATTTGGAGGATTTAGAAGGATGTGAAAGGATTTTTGATGTTGGATGCTTGATGCTATATGTTTGATCTATATCACTATAAATAAACCCACAACCGACAACCCATAACAGAGAACGGACAACCGATAACCCACAACCGACAACAATCCGCGAAATCCGTGATTCAGCCACACCCTGGAAAAAACGTACCTTAGCCCCAAAAAAAACGCCATGCACCCCCTATCCTTACTCCTCGCCGTAATGGCTCCCTTATTCCTGGCCGCCCAAAGCACCATCCTCCGTCCCGCCTTCGTCTTCGACGGCGAAAAAATGCGCGAAGGCTGGTACGTGCAGGTCGAAGGCAATAAAATCATCGCTGCCGGACCTTTCAAAGATGCGACCTTTCCCGAAGGGGCTGTTTCTATTGAACTGCCCGGACAAACCCTGCTGCCCGGCCTCATTGAGGGCCACTCGCACCTGTTTTTACATCCGTACAACGAAACCAGTTGGGACGACCAGGTACTCCGCGAAAGCCACGCCGAGCGCACTGCACGGGCCACCGTCCACGCCCAGAAAACCCTGCTGGCCGGCTTCACCACCGTGCGCGACCTGGGTACCGAAGGCGCCGGTTATGACGACCTCGGACTCAAGGCGGCCATCGAAAAAGGCGTCATCCCCGGGCCGCGCATCATCGCCGCAGGGCCTGCCATCGTAGCCGGGGGCAGCTATGGCCCCAAGGGATTTGCGTCCCACATATCCACGCCCGTCGGCGCCGACGTAGCCGACGGCGTTGACGAACTCATCCGGCTGGTGCGTAAGCAAATCGGCCAGGGCGTCGACATCATCAAAGTATACGCCGACTACCGCTGGGGATTGCGCGGCGAAGCCATGCCGACCTTCTCCCTCGAAGAACTCGACGCCATCGTCACCACAGCCCGCAGCAGCGGCCGCGACGTAGTAGCCCACGCCGCCACGGAAGAAGGCATGCGCCGCGCCATCCTGGCCGGCGTCACCACCATCGAGCACGGCGACGGCGCCACCCCCGAAATCCTGCAACTCATGGCCGAAAAAGGCGTAGCCCTCTGCCCTACCCTCGGCGCTGTAGAAGCCATCAGCCAATACCGGGGCTGGAAAAAAGGCGAAGAACCTGCGCCGGCCCGCGTAGTAGAGAAAAAAGAGGTCTTCAAGCAGGCCCTTGCCGCCGGCGTCACCATCTGCATGGGCGGCGACGTGGGCGTATTCACTCACGGCCACAACGCCTGGGAACTCGAACTCATGGTAGAATACGGCATGCCCCCGCTCGAGGCCCTGCGCAGCGCCACCAGCGTCAACGCCCGCATTTTCGGCTGGGCCGACCGCCTCGGCGCCATCAAACCTGGCCTTGTAGCCGACCTCATCGCAGTAGAAGGCCGCCCCGACCAGGATATCAAAGCCCTGCAGCAAGTAAAATGGGTAATGAAAGACGGAAAAGTAGTGAAATAAAAAAGTCGTGTCACCGGACACGACTTCACAGAATTGAACTAGTATGAAAAAACGCTATGTGGAGATCACACATAAATTATTAACTGAAAATTAGGGTAAATGTTACACTAAGCGCCCCAAAATCCGACGAACATTCAACTTTTTCGGGTGAACTGTTCTCTGTTGTCGGTTGTCGGTTGTCTGTTCTCCGTTCTCTGTTATCTGTTCTTTAACTTTGCTAGTATTACTTAACAGAGAACGGAGAACAAACAACCGACAACATTTTTTTCCACCCGAGGTTGCAGAAATGCATCGTATTTCCTTATCTTTGCACTCGCTTCAAAAAGATGGAGTAGTGAAGGGTGATTAGCTCAGTTGGTTTAGAGCGCTGCTTTGACAGAGCAGAGGTCAGCAGTTCGAGCCTGCTATCGCCCACGAGATAGGGTTTGGGTGTGAAAGTGTGCGGCTTTTGAATATCACGAACTGGCTATAAGAGTCAGGGAAAGTGTGTGTGTGGTTAAAAAAACACGCTTATGTTTGATTTTGAGAAATTAGATGTGTATCAGGAGATCAGGATGATCAATGGAAAAACGCTAAAATGGCTATTTGCCAAAAAAAATGCCGACCTCTACCTGGTAGATCAATTCAAACGGGCGAGTATCGGATCGCTGCTCAACCTGGCAGAAGGTACCGGCAGGATGACCGCACCGGATAAAAAGCGTTTTTATATTTCTGCGCGGGCATCCATTTTTGAATGCACCGCCATCCTCCAAACCCTGCTTGACTTGCAAATGATAGAAGAAAGCTTTTATCAGGAATTATATGAAGGCTATGAAAAGATTTCGCGGATGCTCTTAGGCATGATCCGCTCGCTTGAGTAAGTTCGTTTATAAGTTCATACCCCACACTCTCACACCCACACTCTCACACCCACACTCTCACACCCAAACCCAATTTTCGGGGTGTAGCGCAGCCTGGTAGCGCACACGTCTGGGGGGCGTGTGGTCGCAGGTTCAAATCCTGTCACCCCGACACTGATTATCAAGGAGTTACGCATTAGCGTAGCTCCTTTTTCGTTAAAAAGTAAGCAAAAAGTAAGCATCAGCAAGCGGACGAAAAAAAAGTAAGCCCAGCCGATTTTTCGTCAAAAAATGTCCTCCACAACAGCGGAATTTCCTCCAAGGTATTCAGATGTTTTTCCCTGACACAAACGGCTGATTTTCAGTCCTTGCCAGCAGGGTTGCACAAGGTGGTGCAACTACCCCCGGTTTTATCAGATGCTTTCCTTTGCTGGTAAATACTGCTGGACATGAATCAACAATCCGACATCCTTACCAAACTTGACCGCATCGAGGAATTGCTCCTGAGCCAATCCCTCCTTCAGAAAGAAGTCCTCAACTTCAAGGAAGCCTGCCTGTACCTCGAACTCAGCGAGAGCCACCTCTACAAGCTCACCAGTACACGCCAAATCCCTCATTACTGCCCCAACGGAAAGAAGCTCTATTTCAACCGGATAGAACTCGACCAGTGGCTGCAACGTAAGCGGTTATCTTCAACTGATGACATTGACATTGCCGCCGCCAACCTGCCTATTTTCAAAAAACGAAAGAAGTTATCAACAATTTGATGAAATAAATAAAACAATTTGTTTTTAATTACAAACCCGCTTACCTTTCGCTCTAGTTTTCAAAACTGAATAACATACTATTGGCTGGTCAGCACACTTGGGCGAACACGTTACCTATTACCTTTACTATGGGACTTCTTATAGACGAGTTGACGCAGGTTGACTTTCCGGAGCACCCGTTTGCTGATTACACGCAAACCCAACCCAAGGACATTGAAATTACCGCAGAAGGGCTTGGCTGCCAACCCGATTTTACAGCGGAAGGGCAGATTTCGATGAAAAACTACTGTCTGGCGCTGCTCCAGAAAACAACCAAACTTCCCGGCCATCGCTGGGACTCCTTCCTTGCGTGGCAGTGCGACCAAGTGCAAAAGCCTTTTGTCTGGCTCCAGCGCTTCGAGTTGCTGTTGATGCTCAACGAGGCACTGCTTGCCAAGGCAGGATACAGGACGGCCTCTCAAATTGCCTTCGCTGCCATTGAGCGGGCCAGGCGTTCCATCTGGCAGGGAGTGACAGAGGAAATCGAAGGCTCGATTGCCGAACTTTACACCTTGCGCTTCAATATCCATGAAGTGAAGGAACAGTTGAAACATTTGCCCGATTTTACAGATAAGCTTTCCTACTTGCTTGAAGCCAAGACCAGCTATTTGCAAAACAAACCCTCTTTCACCGCTTCCAACATCGTCCCTTTCGATGTGCAGATTGACCTCGAAATAGAGAAGCTGCGGCAGTTGGAAATGCTCGTTTCAACTATTGCCCCACAGCCCTTGCAGATGAGTGAGGAGGCTGTTCTGCCTAAAATTAAAATCAACCTCTCGGTCGCCGAACTCGCCTATTTCTTCCGGGCTATGTACGACCTCGGCATCATCCCCCAACAGTTCAAAACTGAGGTTTGCAAATTCATCGCTGTCAGTTTTCAAACGAAGCAATCGGAGGACATAAGTTGGCGCAGCGTCAAGAACCACTTCGACGCCCCGACTTCCAAGGCAATGGAAACCTGCTTTGAGAAATTCGCCCACCTAATGCAGAAGGCAAAAAAAGACCGGGGAAAATAATCCCCGCAATCCATTGTAAATCAACGTCTTAACCTTCGGTTGCACCACCTTGTGCAACTGCCACGGCTTTTTCCCTCCGCCTACTTTTGCTTGCACTTTTCAACCATTACCAAGCTTTAACTAATGTCAGACGAGCAATTCAATCAAATCATCCAGCGCCTCGATGCCATTCGGCAATCGCTGGACGCTGGCGACCAGTCCGGCGAGTTGCTCGACAACAGTGACATCATCAGGTTGCTGAAAATCAGCAAGAACACTGCCGCAGCTTGGCGTGAAAAAGGCATCCTGCCCTTCACCAAAATCGGAAAGAAAATCTACTACCAAGAAACCGAAATCCGCCACCTGTTGAAGCGCCACCGACTGTAATCATCACCTCCCGAAGGGTTTGTCATCTGAACAAGACTTTCATTCCAGTAGGGAACCTAACTCAATACTTTTCTATCATGACCACTGTATCCGTTTTTCGCAACCACCAGCTCACGGCGAACCGCCCATTGAGCGCCATCCTCCACCAAATTCAAAAGGGCACCGACCGTGAAATCGTCGAAAACTACCGCCAATTATTGCTTGAAGGCAAGGATGACTGGGCTGACCAACTCTTGTTTCAGTTGCCCTATTTCACCCCGGCTGGGCGCTTCCTTGCCATACGCCGCAAGGACGACCTCGTGCAATACTCCCGCTTCGTCATGCTGGAAACCAACCCGCTGAGGGAAAGGGACATTGCAGAGACCCGCCAAACCATTATCGCCGACCCGCAGATGTACGCCTGTTTCCGCAACATCGCTGGGAACGCACTTGTCCTGCTAATTCCTGTTGAAACGGAGGCACACCAACACCAGCGAACCTTCAATAAAGTGTGCCAATACTTTACACAATTGGTTGGACTTGCACTTAATTCTACTGGATTCCGTGTCACGGACGGCTGCTACTGTTCCTCCGACCCTGACACCTACATCAACTCCGATGCCGTGCCGTTCCCCTTACAGCCCAAGCCCGTTCCGACACCGCCAGCTTCCAATGCTGTCGCACTTCCGGTAACTACCGTAGCCGCACTTTTTGTCTGACCTTCCATTTCCGACGACCACCTCACCATGCAACAACTAACACTTTTTTACCATTTCACCAAAGTCGCCGGGCATCGCACCCTGGAGCAAATCATCGGGGCGATTAAGGGCAACCACTTCAAAAACGAGGTTGCCCAAATCCGCCTTGCGCTCCAGCGGAGCAACAAAGCCAAAGCCGACAAGCTCAAAAAGCAGTTGCCCGCTTTTACGCCGTCCGGCAATTTCAACGGCGGTCGCACCCTCGAACATTTGGTCGAATACACGCAGTTGGTCATCCTCGATTTCGACAAATTGGAAAAGACACAATTGGAGGGACTGAAACAGGAAGCCCGACAGGACCGCTTCGCTTGTGCCGGGTTCACCTCTCCTAGCGGCAACGGCTACAAGGTCATTGTCCGGGTGGACAGCAAGCAGGAACAGCATGAAGAAGCCTTTAGGCAAGTAGCGAAGTATTTCACCGATTTAATCTCACCGTATTTAGAAGGAGCTGGTGGTGGCTTAGACCGTTCTGGCAAGGACATCACCCGACTATGCTTCCTTTCCCACGACCCTGACGCTTGGTTTGAAATTGACAGGGAAGTTTTTCCCATACTTACTTTGTCTTCTTCCGAAAATTGTCATTCCCAAAGTGAACCTACTCGTCAACCCGACAGAGAACAGTCCACGAAAAAAGAGAAAACCACCAAGGATTTATTGCCCAAGAAAATTGGGCTGCAACAGATTTTCACCCAAACCCAAAGCCAGTCCGACTACGTCGAAGGCAACCGAAACAACTTCCTCTACCTGTTCGCCAACAACGCCAACCGTGCTGGTACCAGCGAAACCGACACGCTCGACTTCGCTTTGGAAAACTTCACCGACTTGCCACGCCGGGAGGTTATCGCCACCGTTGCAAGTGCCTACAAGCACCACCCGGTCGAGCATGGCTCGAAGGGGACGCCTACCGAAGAATTTTATACCCAACTCCACAACACGCCCATCTTCCCAGATGAAATCTTCCCCGACCTGCCCGCATTGCTCCGAGAGCCTTGCGCCTTGCTGGAAGACCCACGGGAGCGGGATGTGTTTCTCACGGCTGCCATTTCCATTCTCTCCGGCTGTATCCCGGCAACGAAGGGCGTTTACGACCGCCGGGAATTTTTCCCGAACCTCTATTCCTTCATCCTCGCCCCGCCCGCCAGCAGTAAATCGGTGATGACCTTCGCCAAGCACCTCGGCAACGGGCTTCACAAATCGCTCAAAGAACAGAGCAAAACTGCCTTCGACAAGTACAAAAAAGACCTCATCGAGTACAACCGTCGCCAAAGCCGATTGCTGAAAAGCAAAAAGCCAGCGGCGCTTTTTGAAGCTGCGGAAGAAAACGAACCCGTGAAACCGCCTGTCAAGCTCCTGTTCATCCCCGCCAATACCAGTGCCGCAATGTTCCGCCAGCACCTCGCCGACAATGGTGGCTCCGGCATCCTCTGCGAAACCGAAGCCGACACCTTGGGCAACGTCCTCCAACAGGACTGGGGGAAATATTCTGACCTGATGCGCAAATGCTTCAGCCACGAGGACGACGCCAATTCCCGAAAGTCCGTCGTAGAGTTCATGGAACTGGAGTCGCCACGACTCTCCATCGCTCTGTCTGGAACACCGAACCAAGTGCTAAGACTAATCCCTTCAAGCGAGGACGGGCTTTTCTCCCGCTTCCTGTTCTACATCTTCGCCGTGAAACCGCATTGGCGGGACGTGTCGCCGCAGCAGGGCAGCGTCAACCTGACGGAATACTTTAGGGAGCGCTCACAGGAGGTTGTCGAAATGCACAACTTCCTCGCTGCCCATCCGACCGAGTTCCACTTTTCCCGCAACCAATGGGGGCACCACTTCGAGACCTTCCAGCGGTTGCTCAAGGAAACCTATCTGCTGAACGGAGATGATGCGCTGGCATCCGTGTTCCGAATGGGCGTCATATTCTTCCGCATGGCGATGACTTTTTCGGCGCTCCGCAAGTTCGAGCGGCGGGACACTACTACCATTATTTATTGCTCGGAAACCGATTACGAAACCGTTCAAAAGCTGGCAAACGTATTCATCCAGCACACCCTTTTTTTGCTCGAAAAATTGCCCAAGTCAGGCATGGCAGCTTTCAATAGCCTGCCGAACAAAAAGCGGAAGTTCATCGAAAACCTACCTCCTGAATTTCGCAGAAAGGATGCAGTCGAGATTGGCGAGAGCTACGGACTGAGCCGTGCGACGGTTGACAGGATGCTGGAAACACTGACTGGCAGCCACTTCGACTGCGCCCAGCACGGCGTGTATTCCAAGCGGTGAGAAAATGAGAAAATTGAGAAAGTTGAGAATTTCTCGGTTTTCTCAACTTTCTCATTTTCTCAGTTCAGTCTATTGCAAATTGCGGAATAGAAAGTCCTCTAATTTTGGCCCCAAGCGGCATACTTTTTTGTACTGTCAAGCGCAGTAATTTCTCAAAAAGGGTATAAATTCCTTACCTTAGCTCATTGTTGCTGACCAAAAGTAAAGCCACAACTGTAGAATATTCATATTGCTGACAGCACAGAACGACTGCAAAGTATTTCAATCAACATGACTAAAAATTGGGCAAATCTTAGCCTTTTATTTGCACTTATCCTTTTTTGGTGCAGTTCAGAAAGCTGTCATCAATACCAGCCACAGGGAAAATACCGCATTGCCTTTTCCCAATGCTGCAACGACCCTTGGCGGGATGTCATGGAACAGGAAATGTATCGGGAACTTGCTTTTCATCCCGAACTGAACTTGGAAATCAGGGTAGCTGACAACGATTCCGAAAAGCAGACCGAACAGATAAAAGCGCTGATTGGGCAGGAAATTGACCTGCTGATTGTCTCTCCCAACGAGTCGAAACCGCTCACGCCCGTCATTGAAGCAGCTTACAAATTGGGCATCCCCGTTATTTTGATTGACCGCAAGACGGAATCGGAGCAGTACACTGCATTTATTGGTGCCGACAATTATGAAATAGGGGAAACCGCTGCCCGGTATCTCGCCAATCGTTTCGATGGCCAGGGCAAAATCATCGAGCTGCAACTGGGAATGACCATGACACCGGCGCAAGAGCGGAGCAGGGGTTTTCGGAATGTGCTGGCCAAATTTCCCAAAATGCAAAAAGTGTCCACGCTGGAACTAACGGGCGGAATAGAAGAGCTTAAGCAGCCTTTTTTGGATTCCCTTAAGCACCGTCCCGAAGCCAATATCATTTTTGCTCACAACGATTTTTTGGCGGAAAATGCCTTCAAGTGGGCACAAGAAGCAGGCCATGCCGAAGGGCTTTTCTTTTTTGGCATTGACGGTATTCCCGGTACAGGACAGGGCATTGAGGCAGTGGAAGAAGGCATCCTCGATGCCTCCATGCTCTACCCGACAGGCGGGTCGGAAGCTATTGATTTGGCGTTGACCATTTTAAACAAACTGCCCTTCAATAAATACAACAAGCTGGAAACCATCGTCATCAACAGCGACAATGCCCATATCCTGCATTTGCAGATGAAAAAAATAGAGAGCCTACAAGGCAGCATTGATGAACAAGTCAGCAAATTGGACGACCTGAGCACCATTTACCACAACCAGCGGGTCTATATTTTCATTCTCATTTTTAGTCTGTTGCTCGCAATCGTACTCGGTGGCGTGCTTTGGAAATCGCTGCGGACAAAAAACGAAATGAACCGGAGCCTCGAACAAAAAAACCGGGAAGTTATCGAGCATGAGCAGCAAATCCTCAAAATGTCGGACGAGCTGCGGCTTGCCACCTCGGCCAAAGTGGATTTTTTCACCAATATCTCCCACGAGTTCCGGACGCCGTTGACGCTGATTTTGGGCTATATCGAGGGTTTGGTTTCAGGCAATAACACGAACACCAAGGACGCAAAAAACGACCTGGGGCTGGTACGGAAAAATGCCCTCCGACTCTTGCGGCTCGTCAATCAACTGATGGATTTTCGGAAAATCGAAAGCGGTAAAATGGCGCTGCGTGCCAGCGAAAACGACCTTGTGGCATTCACCGGCGAGATTGTGGAGGCATTTCGGAAAATAGCCGAAAAGCGCAATATCGAGCTGGGTTTTTACGCCGTGGAAAAATCGCTGCTGGTCTGGTTTGATGCCAATATGCTCGACAAAGTGCTGTTCAACCTCCTGTCAAACGCCTTCAAGTTCACGCCGGATGGGGGCAGGATTCAGGTGGCGGTGGTGAAAGACCCCATTGGCGAAAAAGCCATCGTGAAAGTGGAGGACAATGGGCGGGGGATGTCCAAAGAACACCAACAACGGGCATTCGAGCAGTTTTACCAAGGGGAAAACCACCGCTCAAAAGGCACCGGGTTGGGGCTTGCGCTATCAAAGGAATTGGTGGAATTGAACAGCGGCAGTATCAAGCTTTGGAGCGAAATGGGTAAGGGCACCCGGTTCGAGGTTTCGTTGCCGCTCGGCAAGGCCCATCTGCGGGAAGACCAGCTTTTTATGGAGAAAATGGACAGTATTTCTTATGATGAACTGGTGCTTTTTGAGCCTGAAAACAAAGAGCTATCCAATTTGCAAGCCACATCAAATACCAACGCACCTGTGCTCCTCCTCATCGAGGACAACGATGATTTGCGCCATTTTTTGGCAAAACATTTTAGCAAAACCTTCCAAATCAAGGAAGCCCATGACGGCAATGAGGGGCTTGACCTAGCCTTCGCTGATGTGCCCGACCTCATCATTGCCGACATCAACATGCCCGGTAGGGATGGGCTGACCCTGGCAAAACACCTCAAATCCGACCTTCGAACCTCACACATCCCCATCGTGCTGCTCACCGCCCGCAGCTCCATGGAGCAGAAAATCGAGGGCATTCAAACCGGGGCTGATGCCTACGTGACCAAGCCCTTCAACCTCGTCTTTCTTTCCGAAATCGTAAAGAACCTGCTCGCTGGCCGTGAAAACCTACGGGAACGTTTCGGTGGCAACCTCCAGCACGGCAAGCTGCCCAGCGGCATCGGCGATATTGACCAGCAGTTTTTGCGGAAGTTCACCAGCTATGTAGAAGCGAACCTCGCCGAGCAAAACCTGACGGTGGAAAGCCTGAGCGAAACATTCGGACTGTCGAGGGTGCAGCTTTTCCGAAAGACCAAAGCCCTGCTTGGCGAAAGCCCCAACGATTTTATCCAACAGGTGCGCCTCAAAAAAGCAAGCCAACTGCTGCTCGAAAGCGACCTCACCGTGGCGGAGGTTGCCTATCAATCTGGGTATTCGTCGCCGGGGTATTTCGCTACGGCCTTCAAGGGGCGGTACGGGTGCTCGCCGAGTGAGTGGCGGGAGAAGGAACCCAAGTAACATTTTTGAAACCCAGTGCAACATTTCCTAAACCCACCCACCTTCTTGTCAAACAGACATTAACAGCTAATCCGCTGTATTTCAATTATTTAAGCTAAAAAATCAGGCTGTATCAAATTTAGAAGCATTTGGTACTTTCCCAAACAGCCATCCGTCGGCGCCCCGGTAGGTTTGCGGTATTAAATGGTAAAAAACATGAACCACCGCAAGGTCTATTTTTGGGCAATCACCGTCGCTTTGGGCGGCTTTCTTTTCGGGCTTGATACCGCAGTCATTTCCGGCTGCGAACGCACCATTCAAAAACTCTGGGGCTTGACCGATGCCATGACTGGCCAGATGGTCGCCATGGCTTTGTACGGTACGATTGCAGGCGCAATCTTTGGCGGCCTCCCAGCGGAGCGAATTGGCAGACGGAACACGTTGTTTTGGATTGCCATCATTTACCTCGTCTCTGCGGTAGGTTGTGCGCTGTCGCCAGATGTTTATTCCCTGATGTTCTTCCGTTTCCTCGGCGGCTTGAGTGTGGGCGCTTCCTCGGTCGTTGCACCGATGTACATCACCGAGCTTTCACCAAAGGAAAAACGGGGGCAACTCACCGCCCTTTTCCAGTTCAACATCGTGTTCGGCATCCTGATAGCCTACCTTTCCAATTGGCTTATCGGCACCGCAGATGAGAATGCTTGGCGTTGGATGCTTGGCGTGGTGGCCTTCCCGTCGCTGCTGTTCGTCGTGCTGATACCCCTCGTGCCGGAAAGCCCACGCTGGCTGGTTGTGAAAAAAGGCAAGGTCGATGAAGCCCGCCGCACCTTGGAAATCGTCAATCCAGCCACCGCCAATGAATCGCTCGCCGAGATACAATCCAGCCAGCACAACACCACCAGTTCGTCCGGCAGCCTGAAGGAGTTCTTGTCGGGGCGTTACCGATTGCCCATCATCCTTGCCTTCCTGTTCGCTTTTTTCAACCAAGTCAGCGGCATCAATGCCGTGATTTACTATGCCCCCCGCATTTTCGAAGATGCAGGGATGGCCACCAGTTCGGCATTGCTTTCTTCGGTGGGCATTGGGGTGGTCAACCTTGTTTTCACCATGCTCGGCTTGGCGCTGATTGACCGAATGGGGCGGCGTTTCCTCATGTACGTCGGGTCGGTGGGCTACATCATTTCGCTTTCATTGGTGGCTTGGGCATTTTACAGCGGCGCAGCCACGGGCAGCATGATGGTGCCGGGCCTGCTCTTCGCCTTTATTGCGGCCCATGCCATCGGGCAGGGGGCGGTCATCTGGGTGTTCATCTCCGAGATTTTCCCAAACCAAATCCGCTCTTGGGGCAATTCGCTGGGCAGCAGCACCCATTGGGTGTTTGCGGCGCTCATCGCAGGCAACTTCCCTTGGTTTGCGGGCAAGTTTGGGCAGGCTACCAGCTTCGCAATCTTCGCTTTTATGATGCTCTTCCAATTGCTTTTTGTCTGGAAAATGATGCCCGAAACCAAGGGCGTCTCGCTGGAGGATTTGGAGAAGCAAATGGTGACGGAGGAGGTGCCAAACACCCCTTCCGCTACAACAGTTAAAAGCGTTTGACTTTCATAAAGCACTGATAAACAGTTTTTTAAACAAGTTTTATACAATTGTAAAGCCGGAGAAAATTGACTCCGGCCTATTTCAAAAAACAAGAAACACCATGCCTAACCAATCCATCGTCTGCTTCGGGGAAGTCCTCTGGGATTTGCTGCCTTCCCTGTCTGCCGAACAGGCAGGCGGCAAAATAGCAGGTGGGGCGCCCATGAACGTCGCCTACCACGCTAAAGTGTTTGGGCTGCAATCACAGATGGTGAGCCGGGTCGGCGTGGACGATTTGGGGAGGGAACTGCTGGTGTTTTTGAGCGACAAGGGCATTCCTACAAGCCTCGTGCAGCGGGACCACACTTTCAGCACAGGCAGGGTCAACGTGCAGTTGGACGAAAAAGGCTCGCCCACCTATGAAATCGTGCAGCCCGCCGCTTGGGATTATATCCACCCGGACGAAGCCGCAAAACAGGCGGTCAAAGCTGCTTCCGCAATCGTTTATGGCAGCCTCGCATGCCGTACCGAGCGCACCAAAAAGACCCTGCTCGAACTGCTTGAACTCGCAACAGTTCGGGTCTTCGACGTGAACTTGAGACCGCCATTTTTCTCCAAGGATTTGCTCGAATTACTGCTCGGAAAAGCCACCGTGGTGAAGATGAACGATGAAGAACTGGAAACGCTGAGCGGCTGGTTTGGTGCAAGTGGCAATGAGGCGGACAAAATGAATTACCTGAAAAACCAATTTCAACTCGATGCGCTCATCGTCACGAAAGGCGCAAACGGGGCGGCATTTTTAAACGAAAATAATCTCTACACCCATCCGGGTTTCAAGGTGCAGGTGCAGGATACCATTGGCAGCGGCGATGTTTTTCTTGGCGCATTCCTGAGCAAGGTGCTCAATGGCGCATCACCAGTGGAAAGTCTCGAAACGGCCTGCGCTGCTGGCGCTTTGGTCGCCACGAAAAAAGGGGCAACGCCCGATTATTCACCAACCGAATTATTTCAAAAATTGAACGCATGAAAAAATGTAAACACATCCTGTCATTGCTCGTCCTGCTGACGCTTGCCCTGACATGCCTGGGCTTTGAACAATATATGGGCTAAACTTAAAACTCAATAAAAAAAGCAGTCGCATGCCTTCGCAAAACGACTGCCTATCATTCTAATTAAAATCATGAAATTATGAAATTCAAATTACTCTTACTTTTCGCACTGCTGCTTTCCGTGCAGTTCGCTTTTGCCCAGCGAACAGTGACCGGAACCGTGACAGATGCAGAAACGAACGACCCGCTCATCGGGGCGAACGTCCTCGTGACGGGAACGAGCAACGGAACTGTCACCGACGTCAACGGGGCATTTTCGCTCGAAGTGCCAAATGAGGCAGCGACTTTGACCATTTCCTACACGGGTTACGAATCCGCAGAAGTGCCCATTGCCGGGCTGCAAAACGTGGCGGTGCGCCTCGCAGTGGGCAACACCCTCAACGAAGTCCTCGTCACCGGCTACACCACCCAGCGCAAAGCAGACCTGACCGGGGCAGTGACTGCCGTGGACGTGCAGGAGGTCGCAACCTTGCCGTCCGGCAACATCATGCGCAACCTCCAAGGCAGGATACCCGGCGTTCAGGTATTCACCAACGGCAATCCCAACTCGACGGTGGCGGTGCGCATCCGGGGCGTGGGCTTGGGCAGGCTCGGCTTCAACGACCCGCTGTATGTCATTGACGGAGTGCCGACTTTGTCGGGGATGCACGAGCTGAACCCGAACGACATCGAGTCGCTGCAAGTGCTGCGGGATGCCGCTTCCGCCAGCATTTATGGCTCTCGGGCAGCCAACGGCGTCATCATTATTACCACAAAAAAAGGCAAGGCTGGTGCCATGCGGGTCAACCTGAAAGCCAACGTCTCCACAGAAGACTACGCTTTCGACGTGAACCCACTCAACACCGAGCAACGTGCGACCGCCATTTGGCAAGCCGCCGTCAACGACCAAACCGACCCGAATGCCGCCAGCCCGCTGTATCAATACGAGTGGAACGGCGACTTCAGCAACCCGGTGCTGAACAAAGTTTTGCTGCCCGAATACATTGACGGCAACCGCACGATGAAGCCCGCCAACACCGACTGGTTCAACGAAATCCAGCAAACGGCGCTCATTCAGGACTACAACATGTCCGTTTCCAACGGCACTTCCAGGGGGAATTACATCTTGTCGGGCAGCTATTACAACCACCAGGGCATCATCAAACATGCGGAGTTCGAGCGCTTCTCGTTCCGCATCAACACGGACTATGCGCTCATTCCCGGCAAGCTGAAAATCGGGCAAAATTTCACCGCCACCAACCAGCGGGCAAACCAAGCGACCGACCTCGCTGAAGGCGCCCTGGGTTTGTCTATTGAGCAGCAAACCATTGTGCCGGTTCGCACCGCCGACGGCTTGGGCTGGGGCGGCCCCACGGGCGGCATCACCGACAGGGACAACCCGGTGCGCCTGCTGGAAATGAACAAAGACAACGTTTACAACTTCAACCGCCTGCTCGGCAACGTCTTCCTCGAATGGCTGCCGGTGCAAAACCTGACGCTCAAATCGAGCTTCGGCGTGGATTACAATTTCTTCTACAACAGGAACTTCCAGAAAGCTTTCGTGGCGGGCAGCCTCAATTTCGAGGACAGGCTGAGCACGTTCAGCAACCGCTACGGCAACTGGGTTTGGTCGAACACCGCCAACTACAAAGTCAAGCTGTCAGGCAAGCACGCCCTCGATTTGCTGGCAGGCACGGAGGCTATCAAGTTCAAAGGCGAGTCGTTTGAGGGCATCGCTGAAGGTTTCGCTGCGCAAGACTATGACTTCGCTTTCTTGTCGCAAGCCACCGGCAGCCAGTTCGCACGGGGCGCTGGCGATAGCTGGGCGCTGCTGTCTTATTTTGGCAAAGCCGACTACGTTTTTGCAGACAAATACCTGCTGTCGGGCACGGTGCGCCGGGACGGTTCTTCCCGCTTTGGCGCAAACAACCGTTGGGGCGTATTCCCCTCGTTGTCAGCGGGTTGGAGAATTAGCCAGGAGAGTTTTCTGGAAAATTCCAGCCTTGTTTCCGACCTGAAACTCCGGGGAAGCTGGGGCTTGAACGGTAACCAACAAATCAGTTCGCTCGCCGCAATCGCCATTTACGAGCCTCGCTACGCCACGCAATCGCTGTTCACCACGCTACAAGACAACGGCACGGCTTACGACATCGGCGGCATCAACGAGGGACAATTGCCTTCCGGTTTTGCCCGCACCCAGAGTGCCAACCCTGACCTGAAATGGGAAACTTCCGAGCAATACAACGCCGGTCTGGATTTCAGCCTGTTGGATTACAAGCTATACGGCAGCGTTGATTATTTTCATAAAGAAACCCGTGACATCCTGACCGCCACCCGCCCGCTGGCAACGCAAGGCGAAGGTGCTCAACGGATTGTGAACGGCGGCACAGTGGACAACTGGGGCTGGGAATTTGTGCTCGGCTACCAAACCAAAATCGGCGACGACTTTAGCCTCGACATTTCCGGCAACCTCTCCACCGCCAAAAACGAGGTTGTGGCTTTGCCGCAAGAGGTCATCAACTCTTTCCCCGGCAACGGGCAGGACAAGACCATTCTCGGTCACTCGGTCAATTCGGTTTATGGTTTTGTCGCCGACGGCTTGTTCCAAAGCCAGGCAGAAGTGGATGCCCATGCCAGCCAAACCGGCGCTGCGCCGGGTCGTATTCGCTGGAAAGACCTGAACGAGGACGGTGTTATTGACGACAAAGACCAGGACTACATCGCCATTTTCGACAATCCCGATTTTATCTACGGCGCAAATTTCACGTTCGGCTACAAGGCTTTCGACCTGAACCTGTTTTTCCAGGGCGTTTCCGGCGGGCAAATCAGGAATGGCTACAAAGTCTTCACCGATTTCACCTCCGTCAACGTCGGCTCGAACTATGGTCAGCGGACTTTGGATGCGTGGACACCGCAAAACACCAGCTCGACCATTCCAGCTTTGACCAGAATTGACAACAACAACGAGGCTCGTCAATCCACCTATTTCTGGGAACCCGCCGACTACCTCAAGCTGCGCAACCTGACGCTGGGCTACACGGTAGGCGCTGGCCAAAGGCAAAAGCTGCGGTTAAACGGCGCAAGGATTTATCTGCAAGCGCAAAACCTGTTCACCATCAAGCCCGGCGAAACGGTGGCGCAAGACCCGGAGACGCCGAATGCGACGTTCCCGGTGCCACGGAGATATACGGTTGGCGTAGACGTAACCTTTTAATTTTTAAAAAAAAAGACAATGAAATCCATTCATAAACTTCTCCTCCTGACCCTGCTCGCCTTCGGCTTTGCAAGCTGCAAGGATTTCCTTGAAGAACCGCCCAAAGGCGTTTTGAGCGAAGACCAGGTTATCAGCATCGAAAACATTGACGGGCTGGTGATTTCAGCCTATTCGTGGCTCGGCAACGACCACTACACCGCTCCCAACTACCTCTGGACGACCGGCAACCTTCGGGCGGGCGACGCCCACAAAGGCGGCAACGGCGCAGGCGATATTTTCGCCTACCATGCCCTGTCCGTTTATACGCCGCTGATTGCGGACATGGCAACTTTTCCGCCGGATTTGATTGACCTGAACAACAAGAAATGGGAGCGCCAATTCACCGGCATTTCCCGCTGCAATGCGGCGCTGGCAGTTTTGGGCAAAGTCACCGAAGCGGAATATCCCCTGAAAAAAGTGCGGGAAGCGGAACTGCGTTTCCTACGGGGGCATTATTATTTCGACCTGAAAATCCACTTCAAACGGGTTCCCTACATTGATGAAAACGTGGCGGTCGAGGACATTCTGAAGATCTCCAACGTGGACCTGACCGACCAGGGGCTTTGGACGAAAATCGCCGACGAGTTCCGGTTTGGCGTTGACAATTTGCCCGAAACGCAAAGCCAGGTGGGTAGGGCAAACAAGTACACGGCAATGGCTTATTTAGCCAAAACGCTGTTGTATCAAGCCTACGAGCAGGACGACCAAAATATGGTGACGAAGGTGGACGCTGCCAAATTGGAGGAAGTAGTGAGCCTGGTGACGCAAATCCAAAACTCCGGAAAATATGGTTTGCAAAGCGATTTTGCCGAAAACTTTCTGTACGAATTCGAAAATGGAAAAGAGTCGGTTTTTGCCATTCAGCGCTCTATTAACGACGGCTCACCCGACGGTCGTGGCACCTGGGCCTCGGCGCTCAATTACCCGCAATCTGCGGAATTTGGCTGCTGCGGCTTCCATGTGCCGACCCAGAATTTTGTCAATTCCTTCAAAACCGGCGCAGACGGTCTGCCACTGTTGAACACCTACAACGATGCCAACTATGTTGCCGCCGCCGACCCGGTTGACCCTCGCCTCGACCACACCGTGGTGCAGCAGGGCAAGCCGTTTAAGTACGATCCTTCCTACATTGCGCAAGGCGACTCTTGGGCACGTGACCCTGCTACCTACGGCAACTACGCTTCGATGAAAGAACTGGAACACCCTGACTGCCCATGCAGGGCGGCGAACGGGCCCTTCACCATTACGTCCAAAAACGATGTGCTCATTCGCTACGCAGACGTGCTGTTGTGGAAAGCCGAGGCGCTCATCGAGTTGGGCAGGCAGGACGAAGCCTTGCCGATTATCAATGAAATCCGTGCACGTGCTGCTAACAGCGTAGGGCGTTTGAATGGCGCTGGCATTTACAATGTGCAACCTTATCCCGCTTTTGCTTCGCAAGAACATGCACGGCAGGCGCTGCGTTTCGAGCGCCGTCTGGAACTGGGTTTGGAAGGGCACCGCTTTTTCGACCTCGTGCGCTGGGGCATTGCGAAGCAGTGGCTGGACGGCTATCTGGCGGTCGAGCGCACCCGGCGCCCGTACCTGAACGATGCCAATTTCCAGGCTGGCAAAAATGAATACATGCCCATTCCGCAGACGCAAATCAATCTTTCGGCAGGGCTTTATCAGCAAAATCCGGGGTATTGATAAACCCGCCGCTCGTAAATCATCGAGCGCCGCCTTTGCGAACGGCATAAACTTTCGCAAAGGCGGCACTCCAAAATTTTAATTCATCATGATGAAAAATATCTTTGCGCAACACGGCAGCATCCTTGCCCTTGCGATACTCGCTTTGAGCATCAGCTTCAGCGCCTGCGAAGACGACACGCTCGCAGGCACCGATTTGGACATTGACCCGAACAAAACCCTGCTCATCACCGACTTCACCGCGCCCGGCGCCGAAGAGGTCGTGATTGACCCGGAAACACGCACGGTCAATGTCACTTTCCCCTGCGGCACCAACCTTTCCACCATTTCGCCGACCATTGCCGTTTCTGCTGGCAACACGGCGAAACCTGCCTCCGGCGAGACAGTCAACCTCTCGGTTCCGGTCACTTACTCGTTGGTCAACGGCAACCTTTTCAGCAACTGGACGGTGAACGCCAGCGTCCGTTGCATCACCGGCTTTTTGAGCGACGCCCCCACCCGGCAGGACATCGAAGACGACGACGTGAAGGCAGCCGCCGATTGGTTTTTTGCCAATTATGCCGACGATGTGGCGAAATATGTCTCCTTTCAAGACATCAAAAACGGCACGGTTGACTTGACCCAGTACAAGGTTTTGTGGTTCTACTACGACCGCAACGATGCCTTTCAGATGCCCGCCGTCTCGCAAGACCCGGACGTGCTGAATGCCATTAAAAACTGGTACAAAGCAGGTGGCAACCTCTACCTCGCCGGCTACGCCAATCAATATCTCTGGGACTTGGGGCGCCTAACTGACCAATATTTCCGGGTCATTGGCGGCGGCGGCGGCTTTGAAAATGGCGACACCTGGACGGTGAACACCGTCATCAACCGGCAACACGACCAGAGCGTTCACCCCATTTATGCGGGCATCCCGATGAACAATGTGGACGGTCGGAAGGAATTTCCGGTGCTTGGCCCAGGCTGGCGGGAAGACCACAACTACGTGATTGAAAAAGTACCGGAATACATGGTGAATGTGTTGGGTGTCCCGGTTGACACGACCGTGGGTTTCAACGAAAATCCGAATGCTTACAATGAGTTCATTTCCAGGAATGACGCCGAATGGCTGGGCACTTGGGGTGGCATCAACGACTACTTCATGACAGGAATGTTGGAGCTGAAACCGAATAGTGAGTTCCAAGGCACTGCCATTTTTCAGGGCATCGGCGGCATCGAGTACAATCAAAACAACCAGGGCACTATCAATCCGGAAGGGCTAAACGTGCATCAAGGGAATATTGACAGACTGACTAAGAATACGATTAGTTACCTTTCTACGAAATAAGCTAAGAGTATAAGTTGTGCAGATACTCGGCAACTGCACAACTTATCTTTTGTACTTTCTTCAATAAAGAGCGGTGATTTTACTGGAAAATTTTCCCCATAAAATCACCACACTTCAATTGCCTCCATTCCGCCATGCGCTACATATTTTCTACCTTTTCCCTGCTGTTTAGCTTGAATTCCCTGCTGGCGCAGCCGCAATTCACGGAACGTTCCGTTGCCGCCGGGCTGGGTTTTATTTATGAAGAAATGCTGCTCATGGGCGGCGGCGCTGCCGCTTTCGACTTCGACAACGACGGCGACGAAGACCTATACGTGGTCGGCGGAGCAAGGCACGACGCATTGTTTGAAAATGACGGAAACGGCAATTTTACTGACGTCAGCGATGAATATGGAATAAGCGAACTGACGAAATATAGCTTCACCACCAGCGTAACCACCGGCGATATTGACAATAACGGATGCCGGGAAATATTCGTCGGAACGGTAGGCCCCGTTGGCGGCGCTTCCGGCTTCGACCGGAACTTGCTTTTGCAATTCGACACCCTGGAAAAGAAATATAAAAACATAGCGGCGGAGGTCGGGCTGCATGATGCTTCCTTTTGCATGGGCGGGCATTTTTTTGACGTAAACCACGACGGGCTGCTCGATTTGTATGTAATGAATTACGTGGAAACGCCGGGTTTGATAATGTCCAACGACATATTGGTTGGTTTCGACCACCAGTGCGGCCGCAATCGTTTGTACGTCAATACCGGCAATATGTTTTTTACTGAAAGTGCCGCTTCGTTTTCTTTAATTAACGACGGCTGCACCCTTGCGGCAACTACTTCCGACATGGATATGGACGGCGACGTTGATTTATTGGTCGCCAATGATTTTGGCAAATGGCTGCAACCCAATGAATTGCACAAAAATAATTATCCGCTGGCATCCTTTACCGACGTCAGCGAAGTATCGAAAATGAATGCCCAAATGTACGCCATGGGCATTGCCACGGGGGATTATGACGAAGATTTGGACTTCGATTATTATTTCACCAATATCGCTCAAAAACGATTATTTGAAAACCAGGGCAACGGAACATTTATCAATAAAGCGCCGCAGCTAAATATTGAAGACACCTACGCCATTGACAGCACAAAATACACGACTGGCTGGGGCTGTTTTTTTGAAGACCTCAACAACGACAGCTATCTCGACCTATTCGTTGCAAACGGTTATGTCAATTCCGCCATTGACAAAGACGGGCAACACCAAGCCGACCGCCTGTTTTTAGGCAACGCCAGTCATACTTTCAACGACCGCACCATGGAGTGCGGCATCTGGTACGAAGGCTTGTCCCGGGGTGCTATTCATGCCGATTTTAACCGGGACGGAAAGCAGGATATATTGACCGTTACCAATGACATATTATTTCCCGGCACGACCAATTTTCTCCAATATTATGAGAACATATCGCAGGAGCCTGGCAATTGGATAGCCTTCCAACTGGAAGGACAAAAAACCAACCGGGATGCCTACGGCACCAAGGTTTTGGTATATGCCGGCAACCGGAAATTGCTCCGGGAAATAAGCGGCGGTTCGAGCCATGCTTCGCAAAATAGCTCGATTGCGCATATTGGATTGGGCGGCTTGGCAAAAGTGGACTCCGTTCAGATACTTTGGTTGGGCGCAAAAACGGAGACTATAATTCTTCCGGCTATCAATCAATTGCATAAAATAAAGCAGACAGAAAAAAGGGCAAATATCAATAACGGCGGCGCCGGGACGGGAGAAAACGGGTTTGAAATATCATTTCATCCCATTACCGGGGAAATATCAATTGCTTATACAGGTCTGCAATTTCAGCAGGTGGAGATATTGGTCAGCGACGTGGTGGGCAGGGTGCTTTTGCAAGACGATTTATTGATGACAAACGGGCAGCAACAGACATTTAAGCTGTATAATTCTCCGCTTATTTTCATCCTGACAGTAAAACATAAGGACGGCATTTTTTCGAAAAAATATGTGCGGTTTTAAATTAATGGTAATAATTTCTCCTTTACTATGTCTCGCACTTTATACTTTTCTCTTTTCTCTTTTTACTTCCTCTCCGCCTGCCAAACCGGGCAGAAACCCCCGCCATTATTCGAAAAAATCCACGCAGCCCACTCCGGTATTCACTTCGTCAATACCGTTGAAAACACGGAAGACTTCAATATTTTCAACTACCGAAATTTCTACAATGGCGGTGGCGTCGCCCTCGGCGACATCAACAACGACGGGCTGACCGATATTTTTTTCACCTGCAACATGGGCAAAAATCGCCTGTACCTCAACAAAGGCAATTTCCAATTTGAAGATATTACGGAAAAAGCGGGCGTTGGCGGCTCGAAAGTCTGGAGCACCGGCGTCGTTATGGCGGACATTAATGCCGACGGCTGGCTCGATATATTTGTTTGCAATGCCGGATATGTCAAAGAAGCTGACCGCACGAAGGAATTATTTATCAATAACCACGACCTCACTTTTACCGAAAAAGCAGCCGAATATGGCTTGGACGAAACCGGCTACACCACCCACGCCGCCTTTTTTGACTACGACCTCGACGGCGACCTCGATTGCTATATTCTCAACAATAGCTTTATGCCTATCAATATGCTGAATTATAGCAACGACCGGGAACGATATGCAGCGGATTGGCAAGTGCCGGAATTGCTGAAAGGCGGCGGCGACAAACTCCTGCGAAACGATACCCCGCCCGACGGAAACGGGAAGGTGAAATTCACCGACGTGACCCGGCAAGCCGGTATTTATGGCAGCCTCATCGGCTTCGGATTGGGCATCACCGTCGGCGACATCAATGGCGACCACCTGCCCGACCTTTACGTTTCCAACGATTTTTACGAGCGGGACTACCTCTACCTCAACAACGGCGACGGAACTTTCCGGGAGGAAATTGAAAAATGGATGCAACACTTGCCCCAGGCAAGCATGGGCGCAGACATGGCGGACGTGAACAACGACGGCTACCCCGATATTTTCGTCACCGAAATGCTGCCCGGCGACGACCTGCGCCTGAAAACCACCACCCAATTCGACAGCTACAGCCTCTACGACCTCAAGCTCAAGCGGGGTTTTTATCATCAATACATGCAGAACTGCCTGCAAATTTTTACCCCGGTTCAGGCTGCTTCGACGGGTGGCGGCGTGTTCACCGAAACAGCCCATTTCAGCGGCGTCGCCGCTACCGATTGGAGTTGGGGCGCCCTGCTTTTCGACATGGACAACGACGGCTGGCGGGACATCTACGTTTGCAATGGTGTCCTTCAAGACGTTGCTGACCAGGACTTTACCGATTTTTTTGCCAATGAATTAATTCAAAAAATGCAACAGACCGGCAAAAAAGAGCCTTTTATGAGCCTCGTCGGCAAAGCGCCTTCCGTGCCGCTTCCCGACAAAGCCTTCCGCAACCGGGGCAACCCCGAAGGGTCGGGGCAGGCGCTCACTTTTGAAGACATGGGTACGGCATGGGGCTTCGATGCGCCCAATTTTGCCAACGGCGCAGCTTATGCCGACCTCGACAACGACGGCGACCTCGACCTCGTCGTCAACAACGTGAACCAAGAGGCTTTTCTCTACCGAAACCGCTCGCAGGAGTTGCTGAAAAACCACTTCCTCACCCTGCAACTCAAGGGCAGCGGGCAAAACACCTTTGCCGTCGGCTCGAAGGTTTTTGTGCATCAGGGCGCTCAAAAATTGAATTGCCAACTCATGCCCACCCGTGGTTTTCAGTCGTCGGTGGACTACAAAATGGTGTTTGGTTTGGGGCAAAATGCAGCGGTGGACTCGGTCGTGGTCATCTGGCACGACCTGAAAAAAATGGTCTTGAAAAACCCGCCCACCGACACCACTTTGCTGATTTCATGGGAAAATGCAAGCGGCATGGCCACGAGCAAACTGCCTGATTTTCAACCAAATAAACAGGCGCTTTTTGAAGAAATAGCCAGCCCTTTCGCCGCTCACCGGGAAGATGATTTTGTTGATTTTTACCAGGAAGGCTTGGCGTACCGCAAGGTGTCGAGGGAAGGCGCACGAGGCGCAGCCGCCGACGTGAATGGCGACGGTTTGGAGGATATTTTTATCGGCGGCGCAAGCGGCCAGCCGGGGCAGCTTTACCTGCAAGCGCCGGGCGGGGATTTTCAGCCTTCCCGCCAACCAGCCTTTGAAAAGGACGCAGATTTTGAAGATACGGCGCTCGCCTTTTTTGACGCCGACGGCGACGGCGACCCGGATTTGGCAGTCGGCTCCGGCGGCAACCACCGCCCCACGGGTTCCCGCCTGCTCAATGCGAGGCTGTACCTCAACGACGGCAAGGGCTTTTTTGCAAAAAACGACCAAGCCCTGCCGCCCATTGGATTCAACGCTGCCGTCGTCGTGCCGCTCGATTTCGACGCAGACGGCGACCTCGATTTGTTTGTCGGCAGCCGCAGCGTGCCGGGGCAATACGGCGTGCCGCCCAAGCATTTTTTATTCCAAAATGACGGCAGTGGCAATTTTAAAGACGTGGCAAAACAGGCAGCGCCCGATTTCGCCCGCCTCGGCATGGTCACCGCCGCCAAATGGGTCAACCTGACCGGCGACGAGCGCCCTGAACTCATCGTCGTTGGCGAATGGGCAAGCCCGCAAATCTTTGAAATTCAAGCCAATAAGTTCGCTCTCTCACCCTCTCACTCCTCTCACCCTCTCACCGCTCTAAAAGGCTGGTGGTACGCTGTCGAAAGCGAAGACCTGGACGGCGACGGCGACCAGGATTTGATTTTGGGCAACCGGGGCGAAAATTTCTACTTCAGCGGCACGAAAGACCAGCCCGCCAAACTTTGGGTCAGCGATTTCGACGGCAATGGAGGGGTTGAAAAAATCCTGACCCGCCACATCGGGGGCAGGGACGTGACCATTGCCCTGAAAAAAGAGTTGACGGCGCAGTTGCCCGGCTTGAAAAAGCAAAACCTGAAACACGCCGATTTTGCCAAAAAGTCCATGCAGGAACTGTTCCCGGCGGAGGTGCTGGACAAGGCGCTCGTGCTGGAAGGCAATTATTTTTCCTCGGTGGTCGCCCTCAACGACGGCAAGGGCGGCTGGTCTGTTCAGCCGCTGCCCGCCGAGGTGCAGCTTTCGAGCGTTCACGGCATTTTGTGCGAAGACCTGAACGGCGACGGCAAAAAAGACCTCCTGCTCGGCGGCAACGACAGCGGTTTTCTGCCACAATTTTCGAGGCTGGACGCCAGCTTTGGGCACGTGCTGCTGAACGCTGGCGGTGGTCGTTTTGAGCGTATAGAAAATCGCACGTCGGGCTTTTTTGTGAAAGGCGAGGTGCGGCAACTATTGGCGGTGCAAGCGGGAGCGGAGCGGCGGGTGGTGGTGCTTTTGAATAATGAGAAGGCGAGGGTTTTTAAAAAGAAATCAGAAAAATAAATTCAATCATGAAAAAAGCATTCTTCCTTACAATATGCCTCGTGCAAACTTGTGCTATATTTTCCCAAAATTACAATGAGTTATATCGTCCGGCATTTCATTTTACGCCCGAAAAAAACTGGGTCAACGACCCCAATGGGCTGATATATTTTGAAGGCGAATACCACCTTTTTTACCAATACAATCCCCTCGGCTCACTGTGGGGAAATATGAGTTGGGGACACGCCGTGAGCACGGATTTGGTGAATTGGGAACAATTACCCGTCGCTATTCCGGTCAATGGAAATATACTGGCTTTTTCTGGCAGTGCCGTCGTGGATTGGAACAATACCAGCGGTTTTGGCATCAATAATAAGCCACCTATGGTGGCAATTTATACGGCAGCAAGTAACACGCAGCGCCAATATATTGCATATAGCAACGACAATGGGCGCACCTTTACAAATTATAGCGGCAACCCGGTTTTAAATTTATTCAACGATGATTTTAGAGACCCTAAAGTAATTTGGCATGAGCCAAGCCAGCAATGGATAATGGTTGTCGCATTGTCTTCAAAGCACCGCATACGGTTTTACAAATCGCCCGATTTAAAAAACTGGCAATTCCTGCAAGACTTCGGAGAAGTGGGTAACCAAGACGGGCTTTGGGAATGTCCCGATTTTTTCCCGCTGCCTGTGGACGGCGACTCGTCCAATATAAAATGGGTGCTGCAAGTGAGCATTGGCCCCGGTTTGGGGCAATATTTCACCGGCGATTTTGACGGCAATCAATTTACCGCAGATAAATATCCGGCGCAGACGGCAAACCAATTACCGCCGGGCATTTTGCTGGCGGATTATGAAAACGGATATGGCAATTGGACGACAACAGGCACGGCATTTGGCTCTGCGCCAGCCGTTGGTTCATTGCCCAATCAACTACCAGTGAGCGGGTTTTTGGGCAATGGAATAGCCAATTCTTTTCATAGTGGCGACCCGGCTATAGGCACGCTTGTTTCGCCCAATTTTACCATTACCCATAACTATATCAATTTCAAAATTGGCGGCGGAAATGATTTAGCCCATCTAAACATTCAATTGATAGTCAACGGTCAAACGAAATATAGCACGACCGGACAAAACGATGAATATCTCAAATGGACGACCTGGAACACGGAGAATTTCATAGGTCAAACGGCGCAAATAAAAATCACGGACAATGCCACCGGGGGTTTTGGGCATATTTTGATTGACCATATTTTCCAATCCGACCAATCCATGACCCAGGCATTGCCACCAAATGGTGCTATTATTGATGATTTTGAAGGTGGCAATTATGCTGGCTGGACGGTCTTTGGAAATGCCTTTGGAAGCGCCCCGGCAATGGGCACCTTGCCCAATCAACAGACAGTCGCCGGATATTTAGGCAGCGGGTTGATTAATTCGTTCCTCGGTGGCGACGCTCCGCAAGGCAAATTAACCTCTGCTACATTTACCATTGACAGCCAATATGTTAGCTTTCTGATTGGCGGCGGCAACCACCCCGACGGTACATTTATCCGGCTGAAAATCAACGGCCAAACCATTGCGCAAAGCACCGGCAGCAACGCCGAAACTTTAAAATGGGATAACTGGAACCTTGAAAATTATATCGGTCAAACAGCATTTCTCGAAATTGTGGACAGCGTGACCGGTGGCTGGGGACACCTCAATATTGACCATATCATGCAAACTAATCAGCCTCAAAACAATGGCGATTTCGACAGGGTGGATTATGGAAAAGACTTTTATGCGGCGCAATCCTATTCCGATATTCCGGCGGCAGACGGCAGGAGAATATGGCTGGCATGGATGAATAATTGGGATTATGCCGCACAAGTTCCGACTGCACCCTGGCGGGGCATGATGTCCTTACCAAGAACGGTTGGTTTGGCTTCCGTCAACGGCAATCTTATTTTGACGCAAAACCCCGTCGAAGAATTGCAAGTGCTGCGCTTGGGCAACACGCATTTTCAAAATGCAGCAATCAGCGATATCAAGCCGATTTTTGATGCTTTGCAATATCAAACGTATGAGCTTGAAGCCACTATAAATGTCGGAACGGCTGACAAAATCGGCTTTAAATTCAGGAAAGGCAGCAACGGCGACGAGACGGTTTTAACGTATGATATTGCTTCCGAAACGCTTCTTTTCGACCGGAGCAATTCGGGTGAATTGACGAATAATGCCATTTTTACCATACTCCAAAAAGCCCCGCTGCTGCTGGAAAATGGGCAAATCCAATTGCATATTTTGGTGGACAATTCATCCATTGAAATATTCGGCAATAGCGGCAAAACCATGATGAGCAATCAGATATTCCCAGATAGCACGAGCAATGGCATGGAAATATTCACCGACGGCGGAAGCGCTGAAATCTTGAATATGGACATTTGGGAAATAGGCAAAGCTGATTTTGTGCCGACAATGCACGTTTATCAAGATAAGGATATTCTTGTGTTTCCAAATCCGGTTATAAGCGAGGAATTAACGGTTGAAGTGCCGGAGAAATGGCATAAAATGAACGTACAGATATGTGATTCGAACGGAAAGGTATTTTACCAGAAAACCGTAGAATCCCAACAGCAGCGCCTGGGATTTTCAAAGTCGGTATTCCCGGCTCCCGGGGTTTATTTTTTGACTATATGGCATGAAGGGGAGATGGTGGTAAAAAAAATAATCAGGCAATAAGGTATCACAGGTGTAGATTTCATTTTATCCGATTTCCATTTTCTAAAAAATCTTAATTATGACATCATCTGGATATATCCGATTTAATTTGTTGACCAAAACAGCCGCCCTGCTGTTGCTCTCCTTCCTGTTTTATGAACCAATAAAGGCACAGGACTACAACGAACCCTACCGCCCTCAATTCCACGTTTCGCCCCAATTTGGCTTCATGGGCGACCCCAACGGGCCGATAAAATACGACGGAAAATACCACCTGTTTTACTGGGGGCATTTCACTTCCGACGACCTCGTGCATTGGACGCAGCTCAATAACAATGCCCTCAACGGCACACCCGGCGGCTACGGAAACTGGTCTGGCTCTGTGGTGGTTGACGAGCAAAACACGGCAGGTTTCAACACGACCGAAGACACCGCCATGATTGCCGTTTATACCCTCAACCAAAACTCGACGGGCATCCAGCAGCAGGCGATTTCCCATAGCCTGAACCATGTGAGCTTTCAATATTACCAGGACAATCCGGTCATCCCGTACAATGGCCCCGACTTCCGTGACCCGCAGGTTTTCTGGCACGAACAGAGCGGGCGTTGGGTCATGGTCATCACCAAACCGATTGACCGGGCCATTGAGATTTTTTCCTCCCCTAACCTGAAGGACTGGACGCTGGAAAGCATTTTCAACGACCGGGGCGCCAAACGGGAGGTGTGGGAAGTGCCCGACCTTTTCCAATTGCCACTAAACGACGACCCCAACAACATGAAATGGGTAATGACCTGCGGAATGGGGCCCAACCGGATGCAGTACTGGGTCGGCGATTTCGATGGTTCCATATTCACGCTCGATGCTAACGACAACCTGCTGACTGGCAAACACGTTCGAGGGGCGCTTTTTTCCGATTTTGAAAATGGTTTTGGCGGCTGGACGGTAGAAGGAACTGCCTTCGGCAATGCACCCGCCTCCGGCGCACTTCCCAACCAGCAGCAAGTGGATGGCTTCACGGGTTTCGGCTGCCTCAACTCCTTTCACGATGGCGATGCCGCTACTGGAAAAATGATTTCACCCGATTTTATCCTTGAAAAACGGTTCATCAATTTCCAAATCGGCGGCGGTTCGCTCGTTGACGTGGGCTTCAATATCGTGGTGGAAAACCAAGTCGTCGAAACCGTCAAAAGCAGCGCCAACGCCGAGCGCATGCAGTGGCGGGGCATTGACGTGAGCCAACATCTGGGCAAGACCGCCCACTTAGAAATCTTTGACAACGCCACCGCAGGCTGGGGGCATATCCTCGTTGACCACATCGTGTTCTCGGACGTGCAGTACGACAGCCGGGTGGAAAACGCCAACTGGATGGACTGGGGCTTCGATTTTTATGCCCATAAAACTTTCCGAAACTACGACGAGGACGACGAACGCACCATCGGCTTGGCGTGGATGGGCAACTGGGCTTATGCGCAGAGCGTGCCGACCACGCCCTGGAAAGGATGCGAGTCTTTGCCGAAGGAATTGCACCTGATTGACCAAGGCAACGGCTACGAGCTGGCGCAAAAACCAATTGACGAGTTCCAGAGCATTCGCTACGGCGGTTTTGAAAAAAGCGATTTCACGGTAGCGGGCACCGACAACACGCTCGAATTCGACCCGGGCTGGAACGTTTACGAATTGAAAATTTCATTTAAAGTCGAAAACGAGAACCAAGTTTTTGGGCTGAACCTCGCCGAGGGCAACGGGCAGAAATTTGTCGTCAGCTACGATGCCAAAACTTCCAACATCACCATTGACCGCATGGACACCCCGTTCAGTTTTGCTGCGAAATGGGTCACCAAAACTCCGGTTTATCTATCCGACGACGGCATTCTTGACCTGCATATTTTTGTGGACCAATCTTCGGTCGAAATACATGCGGAGGATTACAAGACCAACATCACCTCGCTTGCCTTCACCAATGCTTCTGCCCATGATATTTCTTTGTTTTCAGAAAACGGCAGTGTGGAAGTGCTGAACGTGGAGGCATGGAAGCTAAATTCTATTTGGGGAACCCCGACAGCGGTTGAAGAGAATCTAAAAAAAAATGAAATGCAGTTGGCTATTTTCCCCAACCCAGTGGGAGATGATTTAACCTTTAGCGCAACATCCGGACAAAATGCAGCCAATTATAAAGTTCAAATTTTTGATGCGGATGGGCGGCAATTTTTCCAAAAAAACATGCCTGCACCGAGCGGGGCTGTGGATGTGTCCGGACTGGCATCAGGCCTGTATTTTTTTCGGGTGACCGATGGCGAGAAGACGGGCGTGGGGCGGTTTTTCAAGATTTAAAATAACTGCGCCCAGCGTCGTAAAGAAACCCAAAGCGAGAAGTGCCCAATTTATTTTTCAACTCCGAGAATTACTGTTTTTGTAAAAAATAGCATTTACATGAAGAACCTGATATTCACTCTTTTTTGCTTTGCAATCCTTCATACTATGTCATGCCAGCAAGCGGTAGAAGTCGCTCCAGACAGTGCCGGGGTGGGCAGCCATTACACAGAACCCCACCGCCCGCAGTTCCATTTCTCCCCTGAAAAAATGTGGATGAACGACCCCAACGGCATGGTCTATTTTGAGGGCGAATACCACCTGTTTTACCAGCATTACCCGGACTCCAACGTCTGGGGGCCCATGCACTGGGGACATGCCGTGAGCCGTGATTTGGTGCATTGGGAGCACCTGCCCATCGCCCTGTACCCTGATTCGCTGGGCTATATTTTTTCCGGCAGCGCTGTGGTGGATTGGAACAATACCAGTGGTTTCGGCAAGGACGGCCAGCCGCCGCTCGTCGCCATTTTCACCCAACACCTGATGGCGGGCGAAAAGGCCGGGCGCACGGATTTTCAGTACCAAAGCATCGCATACAGCACCGACAAGGGGCGCACTTGGACAAAGTACGAGGGCAATCCCGTCATCCCTAATACGCAGAAAATCAAGGACTTCCGTGACCCCAAGGTGATTTGGGACGAGGATTCAAAGCAGTGGGTCATGGTCTTTGCCGCCCACGACCATGTGATGTTTTGGGGTTCGCCCGACTTGAAAAAATGGACGCACCTCAGCGATTTCGGGAAAGAATTCGGTGCGCATGGCGGCGTCTGGGAATGTCCCGACCTCTTCCCGATAACCCTGGATGGCACTGGGGAAAAACGCTGGGCACTGCTTTTGAGCATCAACCCTGGCGCTGCAAATGGCGGTTCCGGCACACAGTATTTCGTGGGCAATTTTGATGGAAAAAACTTCACGCTCGACCCCACCTTCGCCCCTGCGGTAACGGGCGGCAAGTCCGTTTGGCTCGACCACGGGCGAGACAACTACGCTGGGGTCACTTGGTCGGACATCCCGAAGGAAGATGGCCGCCGCCTTTTCATAGGCTGGATGAGCAATTGGGACTATGCGACGCTGGTGCCCACCGAGGCTTGGCGCAGCGCCACGACCTTGCCCCGCCAATTGGTTTTGAAAAATATGGAAGCTGGCTTGCGGTTGACTTCCTTTCCAGTGAAAGAATTGGAAACGCTGAGAGGCAAAGTATATTCGTTTGAAAATCAAGCAGTTAAAGGCGAGTTGGATTTGACGGATAAACTTGGGTTTTCTCCATCACTCATTGAAATGGAAATGGAGGTTGAAATACCGGAAGGCACAAAACCCGACTTTGGTTTCGCCCTTTCAAACGCTAAGGGCGAGGAGTACAGCGTTGGCTTTGATGCCGTCACCAACCATTTTTACAGCGACCGCACCAAGGCCGGAGCGAATGGTTTTTCGGATAAATTTGCTGTGAAAAGGCATCCGGCCCAAAGGATTTCCAACACTAAAACGATTCAACTTCACCTGTTTTTTGACGTGGCTTCCTGTGAACTTTTTGCCGATGACGGTGAGGTGGTGATGACGGACATTTATTTTCCGACAGCGGATTTCAATGGGCTGAAATTGTATTCAAATAGTGGCGAAGTAACGGTGAAGTCACTAAAGGCTTGGGAGGTGAGGCAGGCGTTTTGATAAATCAATTACGCCACACTAAATGTCCCCCTCGCCAAGTACCGGTAGTTCGCCTGCACCTGGCTGCGCTCCACCACGCTGACGCTGGCAAAGCTATTCAAAACCCACAATACCTCCGCCTCCGTCCACTGACTTCCAGAAGAAGCATCCCTCCCTACAGAGTTCATTGCAACTATTTGTTTATTAGAGAAAGTTAGTATTTCAAAGGATTGAACCTTCATGGTGCGTAAATGCCGATTTTGGCTACTTTTGCCCAATCTGAACAAAAGGCAAACCAACACATGTCCATTCTATCCAAAATCATCCCCAACGCTTCCATTGAGGTTCCGCTCTTGGCGCAATACTTAGACCTGCTCAATATCTATCAAAAGGAAAACGGGCGGTATTACCTGAAAAGCCTTTGCAGTGATGGCAGGGAAAAACTGGTTTACAACGAGGAAACGGGCAAAAAAGCCCAAGAAGAAATTGTCCGGCAACTATTCATCCACGAGTTGATTCAAAAATATGGCTACCCGAAAGAGCGCATCAAAATTGAGCAAACAGTCAATTTTGGGAGGGACGACAAAAAGCGGGCAGACATCATCGTTTACCAACAGGACAATATCACCCCTTGGATTTTAGTGGAGGTGAAAGCGCCCAACCAAGACTTGAACCCCCAACAACTCAAAGGCTACCTAAACGCAGAAGGCTCACCCATCGGCGTAGGTATCAATGGGAAAAATATCAGCCGCTATTTTCGCCCTTACCCGAAAGAGTTTGAAATCCTGACCGACTTGCCGAGGGAGGACGAGTATCAATTAGCAAGAAAGGCTTCCAACGTTTCACAGAAAATCAAGGAGCTTATTTCCAACCGCAGTTGGACGCTGCCCGAACTTGTCAAACTGAACAAGGAAAAGCACTACGACCTTCGGGCCATTATCGAAGAACTCCAAGAACTGGTGCTTGCCAACTCCGGGGCGGATAGTTTCAACGAAATTTTCAAACTTATTTACACCAAGCTCTTTGATGAATTTGAGGCGGAAAACCGCCCAAACCAGACCTTGTTTTTCAGGGACTACACCAATGCCGACCTGACCTTCCAAAGAATCTCCCAAATCTTCGAGGAAGCCAAGAAGGAATGGGGAACGGTGTTCGAGCCAACGGAAAAAATCAAACTGACGCCCCACCACCTCGAAATCGTGATTGGGAAGCTAACAGAGGTCAGGCTTTTCGGCTCCAACCTCCGTATTATTGACGAGGCTTTTGAATACCTCATCCCTGAAGTCGCCAAAGGCAAACGTGGCCAATATTTCACGCCCCGTGTGGTCATTGACGCTTGTGTACGGATGCTCAACCCCTCACGCAGGGAGTACGTCCTGGACCCTGCCTGCGGCAGCGCAGGCTTCCTCGTCCACACGATGGAGTATGTTTGGGACAAGTACAACCTCACCGACTACCGTGCCCAATCTGGCTATGCCGAGCGTTACCTCTGGGGCATTGATTTCGATGAAAAAGCCGCCAAGATTTCCCGTGCCATCATGCTCATTGCCGGGGACGGCAAGACCCATATTTACCAGCAAAACACCCTCGATTATGGTGGCTGGAGCCCCAACCTGAAAGGCGACCTTTGGGAACACCGCTTGCTCTACAACGCCGACAACCAACGCCACCTCTCCTTTGACGTGGTCATGTCTAATCCTCCTTTTGCGGGCGACATCAAGGAGAAAGCCATCATCAACAACTTCAACGACCTACTGGGGCTTCACTATTCCGTGAACCTCGATAGTTCCAATATCAAGACCATCCTCAATACGCTTTCAGAGGATTTCACGCTGGTCTTTGCCGATGACACCGCCCAAGCGATGAAGGACAAATTCAAGGAAATCAACTCCAACGGCGAGGTGGACTTGGAAAACGAGGAGCAACTGCAAGAAGCCATTCAATCGCTTGCTGAATTGCTCATGGAGCAAATCGAGGAGGGCAGGATTGCCGATAAAATGCTCTTCACTTTTCGGCTGCGAGAGTTCGTCAAGCTGAAAAGGACCCAACGCAAATGGGAGAAAGTGGACAGGCATATCCTCTTCATACAGCGCATACTCGATGCCCTAAAACCCGGCGGACGGGCTGTCATCGTGCTGCCGCAGGGCATATTCAACAACAGCTCCGAGCAATACGTGCGGCGCTACATCACCGAGCGTTCCCGCATCTTGGCGGTGATTGGGCTGCACCCCAATTCCTTCAAGCCCCACACCAATACCAAGACCTCACTCATTTTCATCCGAAAAAAAGGCGAGTACGCCCGCCCCGCCAATGAAGCTCTTGACAAAGCCTATGAAGGGCTTGATATAGCCCGTGAAACGTTCCTGCCCACGCAGGAAGACTACCCCATCTTCTTTGCCACTTCCAAAATCTCCTTCAAGGACAATTCCGGCAACTACGTCTTTGCCACCGACCCCGAAGGCAACCGCCTGCTCGACGACAAGGGCAACCCCATTTACCAGACCGACCTTTTCGACATCGCACAGGCGTTCATCAACTGGGGCAAGGAGCAGCTTGAAAGTGGCGACAATGATTTCTCCTTTCTGGAGGATGCGAAAAAAAAAAGTAGTGGGGTGAGGTTTTCGACAGTGTCGACAAGCCAATTAGAACCAGATATTAGAGTTGGTGCAGAGGGGTATGAATATTCAAAGAGAGAGGACTTGGCTTTATTGCTGAATAAATCTAAAACTGTAATAAGTGATAGATTTAGGCTTGTAAAAAACATGGTAAACCCCAAATTAAAAACAATTGGTAGCAAGCTCAATCTGCTGGAATTAGAAAACATATCGAATTTCAAGATTAAAACAATCCCAACTGTAGATGTAGAGTCAATAAGCAGCAACAAATATTTAGCGAAGTCTGATGATGTAGTTATATCAAGGCTTCGTCCATACCTTCATCAAGTAGGAATGGTTAATGTACCTGAAGTTTGGACTACAACGGAACTACAAGTATTGAGAAACAAGAATTCTGACAATGGTTTAGCAGCCTACCTTTATATTTATTTATGCACAAGGCCTATTCAAAATATACTTTATTGGTCACAAGAAGGCACAGGGCATCCGAGAGTGCCATTGTATATTTTTGAGCAAATGCCATTTCTTATTCCAAATGATAAGTTTGTCTCAGCCATAAAAGATATAGTTGATAGGGTTCAAGAATTAGATAGGAAATCCAAAATCAAACTTAAAACAGCCGAGACAAAATTAATAGATGCTTTGGATTTAAATGATTGGGTTCCACCTAAACGTGTTTACGAAATCAAGGGATACCAATACGGAACCGAAGAAACAATTGCTCAAATTCAGGTATCTAATTTTCCCAATTTTGACAGAATTGACTCCGAACACTACCAGCCCGCCTTTGCCGAAATAGAGGCCAAAATCTGTGCAGTGGGAGCCAGCCGATTGGGCGATTGGTGCGCAGCACCCATGCAGCGGGGTGTTCAGCCCGCATTTGAGGAGGGCGGGGAGGTGTTCGTGGTTGCCAGCAAGGCCGTGAAGCCCACGGGCATCGAGTACGACCCCGGCGAGTGTACCACCACCACATTTTGGGAGAAAATGCGCAATGTAAAAGCCCGCATCTATCCCGGCGACGTGCTGCTCAACGGCACGGGCAGGGGCACGCTCGGCAGGGCGGGTGTCTATACCGACGAGCGCCCCGCATTAGCGGACAACCATGTTACCATTTTACGCATGAAGGAAGGTGTCAACCCTTTTTTCGTTTCGCTTTTCCTCAATTCGTTGGCAGGGCAGGCACAAAGCGAGAAATGGCAGACGGGTTCGTCGGGGCAGTTGGAGCTGTACCCTTCCCAAATGGCCAAGTTTCTTGTGCCTGATTTTTCGCCATCGATTCAAAACGAATTGGGGGACTTGGTTCGAGAAAGCATAGCGGCCCGAAAGGAAAGTCAGGGCTTGATTGACAAGGCCCGGCGGGCAGTGGAGGTGTATATCGAGGAGGACGAAGCGGCGGCGTTCAGGTTTCTTGAAGGAAAAGAATGACGCTCACATCAATTTCACCACGAAAACCAATAGCATGGTACAGATTGATTTGCCTGAATTTGTCAAGTCCTACCTCCAAAGCGGCTGGGGCTGGATTATCCTGATATTCTTTGTTGGAGGGGCTTATTTGCTGATTTCCGGCTTTGTCGGCAAGTTCCCATTCGGTTTTTTCTCCCTGCCGATTGGTCGGCAAAAAACCAAGCGGAACAAGGTTTTCAGGGCGGGAGCGGGTTGTCTGCTTATCTCGCTCATCGGTTTGTTTTTTTACCATCCGAAGCCAGTTATAGAAAACGAAGAGGCCAACAACATCGGCTCAAGTTTCCAGCCTTTCTTGGGCAAATGGCTCGTTTTGCCAAGTGCATTCAATCAAAACAAGACGGATTTTGTCATGCAATTTTATGAGGACGAAGGAGTGGTAAAAGGAAAAATCCTGCGTGACGAAGGGAAGGCTTACGGTTATTTCTCGAAGCTCAGCCCCCATCCAGTGTCGCCGAACAGAGCGACCGGCTCATTGGGGATGAACGATGGCCGCAAGTTGTCATTCAAAGCGGAAATCCAACCCGACAGCCAAACGCTTGTGGTGGAATACGCTGACCGGAAAACGAAGCGGACATTGGGGGTGTTTGAATCAAAACGGATTGGTGGCGTTCAAGAACAATAAAAAAGGGCCGCCCCAAAGGAACAGCCCTGATTTGAATAACATTGTTAATCAAATAAATGACGTTCCAAAGATAGCAAAACCTCGCCATTCCACGCACTCGAAAACGGCATTTTTCCGGTCGCTCTGCCCGCTCCCTTTTCAGCAAAGCCTCCATTCCATTTTGGCAACAATATCGTGCTCCACTTCGCTTGCGCCTTCGCTGAGTAGGGCGGGCGCAGCTTCGTTCCGCAATTCCCCGCCGCAGCTTTATGGTCTGGCCACCACTCCGTTCTGGCGATGAATACAGAATTGCTTTCAATGCGGCACCACTCCGCTCTACCCACACTATTGCACCCCGCCCCTCTGCACGGGGCTTTTATCTGCGCCGTTCTGCCCACTTGCGCATGACCAAGTTCCGCTGGCGCTCTACCATCAAAGCTGGATTTGCAGTTCGATGAAGCTCCGTAGCGTGGCATTCAGCGGTATTTGCAGTTTGATTTGTTTTGGCATTTAAGGGGCTTTTGCGGCGTTTCGGTAGGCTTCCGCCTTGCTTGGTTGCGTTGCTTTTAGGTCAGTTTATTTTTAAAAATATTTTTACAATTATTTGATATTCAGTTGTTTATATTATTTTATTAGCGTATCTTGTAGGAGTTAATCAAAGTAAATGACACCACATCCAGTATCCCGCCCATCGTTGGCGTTTTCCTCTTTTTCTTCATTTGGGGTGGGTGGCAGCCGCCGCCCTTCCCCTTGTTCTGGTGCCGCCGCTGCTGCTTTTGTTGCTTCGCTCCGTGGTGCTGGCGTTCCGGTTTCCTCGGTTCTTACTTCCTGCGGTGCAGGTGCGCCGTCGCTGGTGGCGGCTGCCTTTCCCGGTTGCCAGTTCTTTAGTGCCGCCGCTCCTGCTTTTTGTGGCTTGGGCAGCCGTGCCTTTGCTGCACGTGCCGCTGCGCTGGTTCGGGCTTTGGCGGCTTCGCCTTCCCCGCTTTGGGTCTGCTTTCCGGGTGGGGATTGTCCGGCTGGTGTTGCTCCCCGCCGCTCCTGGGTTTCTTGCGGCTCTGGTTCTTGGTCCGAGTGCGCCCTTGCCGCTGGTTTGGGCGTCCCGGTGCTGGTGTTTTTACCCGTTGGCGTGGTGCCTCCTTCCGGGTGGGGTGGGTGGTCCTTTTTGGGTGGTGGGTGGTTCTTTTTGCCTGCTTTTAGTGGCCGTCTTTTTTGATAATTTGAAGATAAAAAAATGTATTAAAATATTGATTACCAGTTGTTTATTTCAAACATTCTGTTTATCTTTAGGTATTGTTAATCACAAAATAAATGACAAAATGACAAGTACAACTTACCTCGCACAGAGCGTTGAAGCTGCCCGTATAGCTTCCGCCGAGCGGCAGATGGAGCCGCCACCTTCCATCGAGCTTCTTTTTGACATCGAGCCTATTTACAAGAATTTCCATGTCTATTTGCCGCCGCCATATTTCTTCGCCGAGATTGATTGCCCCGGCGCTGTGAAGGAATGGGGCTTGAAGTTCGTCCGCTTCATCTTTTCCTCCGGCAATGGTCATTACTCCGTTCAGGCGTCGCATTGGGCTACCGCCGCCCAGGTCGCCGAAGAATTGGAGGGTTTGATGCTCCCGTTTTAGAATGTCGTTTTTTCCTACTGTGCAGTTAGTACAGGCTTAGTTTTCGGTAGAAATTCCTTTGAGAAATAGCCTTCCCGCCTCTGGCGGGTAAATCTGAAAGAGAAACCGCTTTTCCCTCCCTGTGCGGCAACAGGTTGGGGAGGGGGTGCAGCATCCCGGTCAAACACTGCACGCTTTTCAAAAACAATTTAATTTTATTTTACTATGAAAAACCTGCTCCCGATTTCAGACATCAAGAAACTCGAAACCCTCGAAGCCCGCTACATGCCCGGCAATCCCCGTTCCTATCGCCTTGACCTCGGAAAAGGCGTCCTGAACCTCGAAGGAAGGCAACAGGTCACCAAGCCCGGCGAAACGTTCAAGGTCATCCCGGTTGCCTTTCGCTGCCTGGAGGATGGGCTTTTCGGTCAGCCCGTCAAAAAATGGTGCGAAGTGTACTTTGTGAACGAGGAAGGACACGTTGGCGTGTTCATGTTCCACGGGTTCAGCGTCCAGAACCTGAGCGAGGCGGCCCGTGACCTATTTTACGAAAAACGGGGCTTGTGCGAGGTGCTTTGGACGGTGAAACTGGAAAAGAAGACCAACAAAGAAGGCGCTCCCTACTACATGGCTTTCTTCGATTTCACGCCGCTTCCAAAAAAGGAACTGGAAAAACATCGAAGCCTCATTTTGGACATCGAAGCTACCCATTTCCACATCTACCGCTCCGATACGATGGAAGCCAAGACGCTTTTTGCCGAGAATTACAGCACCCATTTGGAGCCGACGAGGGCAGAAGTCGAAGCCGAAAAGGAACGGCAAACCGCCCTGCTGACAGCGTTCACGCCGAAGGAGGAAAGAAAGGCAGCCTGAAAATAAGTTGTCATTTGTCCATCCTCGCCCCCGGCTGAAAGGTCGGGGGACTTTTCAACTAAAGCCAGCAATGACTAAGCGAAACAGCTTGGGCATGATGTTCGTAATTATTACACGCTATTTCCATCATGTTTTCCAGACAATAGATTATGAGCCTAACGCAAATATTATCAAGCACCCATTTCAAGGAATTGAAAGAAAAACTGAGGCAAGACTTTCCACGCCCCAAAATATCCCTGCAAGGTGAACTAATTGCACCTGCAAAATCCGTCAATTATGGCATTGTTGGAACCGCTTTCGACTATCTGTTTAGGTTCAAGATGGAGCACCTTCACAAGGAGAAAATTTTTAGCAGAGACGGCTGGGTAGCAGACTCGGCAATTCAGAGCATCAAAGCTCAAACGCATGAAGAACCTAAAACAGAAAACGATATACAGTTTGACAAAAAAACCTCGAAGAAGGAGAAAGGTGAAATTTCGGCAATTCTACGAGCTATTGAAATGGCAAGAGCCAAGCAGTTCCGAGAGTTCTACGATGCCGCCATAAATCAGTACAAAGATGCCAAATCAAACTACGCAGCTTACATCGAAACTGGTATTGTGACCAATGACCTTATAAAATCTTCTATCGTTCTGGCTAAATTGGATTTATATGCAAGGGCTGGAATATTGGACAACACCATCAACAAGACCGATACAGCAGATATTGAAGATTTGCACAGATTGATGTCCATTATTCCAGAGGAAAGGTTCACGTCCCAAAATACAATTTACCTCAATCCAATCTTTGGAGAGGGTTCTGCTCTGTTTGGCGGAGCAGATGCAGACCTAATAATTGACGACACCTTGATTGACATTAAGACCACGAAGCATTTGGAAATTGATAGAGCCCACATTAATCAATTATTGTGCTATTACCTTGCTTCCTTAATTGGTGGTGTAAACGGGAAACCGCCTGAGCATCCAATCAAAAATATAGGCATTTACTTTTCAAGATATGGGGTGCTTTGGACGATTCCTTTGTGGAAGTTTGGCAATGATTTTCAGTTCCACAAGTTCAAAGGCTGGTTGATAAAATACATGGAAGCTCATTGGCTTTGATAAAACAATCCATAGCACACCTTAACTTCAGAAAAAGCTGATAACTTAAGACCTCTCTCCCACCCAGCGCAGCGGTGTAGCAAACGGAAGACTCCAAACGCTTCACCCCAAGGCACTGCCGCAGCCAGTTCTGCAAGCCAGTTCGTTTCCCTACCAGGCTTGCAGCCCAGGCAGCCGCAGCGCCCCCGCAGCAGGCACAGCGCCGTCGTTTCACTGCATATGATTCCGTTTCACTCCGTCGCTGTCCCTGCTTTCCAGCCACCCGCCACCAACCCAATCCGATTGCTACGCACCAGTTTGTCCCACCCGAAAACTTGCCAACGCCCCAACCAAGCCAGCACCGCAGCCTTTTGGGGCAAACCCGCCAACCATCGCTCCCGGCAGCGGTGCTGGCCCCGCAGCAGTAGCAGCGTCACCTCCGTACCTCCGGCGACGCTGCCACTGCTTATTGCCAACCCAATCGACCCGCAAAAAATCCCACCCAGTAAGCGGAGTGGAAAACGGTCTCCAACCACATTTGCCAAAGTGCCGCTGCAGCCTTTTTTGCCAACGCTGCAAACCCGAACCACACGGCAGCGCCAACACTCCCGCAGCAGGCGCAGCGCCGCCGTTTCACTTCACAAGGTTTCGTTTCACTTTGGCGCTGCCCCTGCTTTTCTGCCATGCTTCTGCCAACACAACCGTTTTCCACGACTTGGTTTGTCCCACCCGTTTGAAAAACTCAGCCTGCCCGTCGTGCGCTGTCATGTAAAAGGTCTTTCTATGAGGCAGTTTTCGTGTAAAATTTTCTTGGTTTTCTTTACATGATACCAAAGAAGTTGCCTATCTTCGGGCATGATAAAACCGGAAATTCCATTCAACGACCTCCCGCCGCTGCCCCCACTCAGACAGCAACTCGAAACATTGCCGGTACTCCGGCAAGTTTCCAAGACCGCCGCAGCCATTGGCGAACTGAAAGGGTTAGCGAATACGCTGCCCAACCCTTCCATCCTGCTGAACGCAGTTGTTTTGAAAGAGGCGACCGCCAGTTCCGAAATCGAAAACATCATCACGACCCAGGACAAGCTCTACCAAGCGCTTTCCACCAAAGGTTTAGAGGCAGACCCATCCACCAAGGAAGTGCTTCGGTACAGGGAAGCATTGTTGGCGGGATACAGCTTCTTGTCGGAAAAGGGCTTTTTGAGCACAAACGCCATTGCCCAAATCCAGCAGGTGCTGGAGGAAAACAGTGCGGGCATTCGCCGATTGCCGGGCACTGCGCTGAAAAATGCCGCAACCGGAGCGACCATTTACACGCCCCCCGACGACCATGAAACCATTCTCCGGCTGATGAAAAACCTGGAGGATTACCTGCACAGCGACGACGACCTTTCGCCTTTCATCCAGTTGGCGGTTCAGCACTACCAGTTCGAGAGCATCCACCCATTTTATGACGGCAACGGACGTACCGGGCGCATTTTGAACGTCCTTTTCCTCATCATGAAAGGCTTGCTAGACAAGCCCGTGCTGTACCTGAGCAAGTTCGTCATTGACAACAAGGCAGATTATTACAGGCTCTTGCAGGAGGTGCGAACCCATCAAAATTGGGAAGAATGGGTGTTGTACATGACCAAAGCCGTCGAGGTAACTGCTCGTGAAACCATTGAAAAAATCCGCCAAATCAACGAACTGTTTTATCAAACAGTGGAAAAGGTCAAACAGGAAAAGCCTAAAGTTTACAGCAAGGACCTTTTGGAGTTGCTTTTCGTGCAGCCCTATTGCCGCATCGAAATCGTGATGGACCAGCTTGGCGTTTCCCGTCCCACCGCTTCCCGGTATCTCAATGAATTGTCCGGGGCAGGGATTTTGGAAACCAAACAAGTCTGGAAAGAGACCTTTTTCATTCATCAAGCCCTGTTCAGTATTTTGAAAGAATAGGATTTATGAAACTACCTAAAGTCAGTCATGTACCTAAGGCGTTTACCGCTATTGTATTCCTTATATTGACACGATGTGCAAACACCACACCCCACCCACCCATTTCAGCGGTGTGAAAAACAGTCCCAAAGCCCATAACCAAAGCGCCGGATGCAAGCTTAGGCTTCCTGTTTCACTGAAAAGCCCAAGCCAGCATCCGGAGCCCCGCAGCAGGAGTAGCCACAGTCATTTTACTTTGCATGGCTGCGTTCATGGCAGCGGCTACCCCTGTTTTCCTGCCAAACCCACGGCAAAACAGGCTGTTTTCACGGCCTAGTTTACCCCCGGCTGACCCACGAAATGAATGTTGTTAAGATTGACTCGAAGTCCTCGCCAACTCATCGTAAATAGGCTTCAAAGTCGTGACAATTGTGCGGTGGACTTCTTGAAAGGTTAATTCTTCAAGCTTGGACTTGGAGAGGAATGAATGCCACTGTAGTATCCTCTTTTCATCAGATGGAAAGGCATCTGTGAATAAAATGTGGCCGCTGACAAATGCTGTTTCTCGTGTCCTAAAGGTATTGGAAATAGCTTCCCGGAGAATTTCCGGGTCATGCCTACCAGGTTGCAGCAACCGAAAGAGGTCGTAGAAATCCTTCATGCGGCTGTTCGATTCTGCGAGGTCAATCATGGCCTCGAATTTCTCGGCAATGACAGTTTCTGGGGAGTAGGCCAAAAGTTCCGGTGCATCCATTTCCAGAAGGGTAGGAAATTTCATCTGGACAGGGGCGGGGGTCACGAAATCCCCGAAGCCAATGTCCACCTGCATGTTTTGGCGGATATTGCCTAACCGTGCCATCACTTTTATCCTGATGCCACTGTAATGACCCTCCTTGGCTATTTCTTCGGTGGTAATGGTAGCAAGGTCGAAGGTCACGCCATCGTCCTCGTACATCATTTTCAAAATATATCGGAAGATGGAATGGAAATCCGCTTCCCGCCTTGACAACCCCATGCCAAGCAAATCCAAGTCCATAGTCGGACGGCTCTTTTCCATTTCCAAGGCATACAGCAAAGCCCCTCCCTTTAAGCAAAAATATTCACGGTAGCTGGAGCAGGAAAGCCTGTAAAGCATCCTTTCCTGAAAGTACCGGATAAGCAGTAACTGGAAATTCTTTTGTTCAGAACGGGCGATGTTTTTCAACCTGTCTTGGATGCTTGCGACGACGTTTTTCATACCAGAAGGGTAAGGAGGCTGTTGACTTCCTCCTTTATTTTCAGGGTGGAAGCGTATTTGCTCAGTTTATCAATATTGCGGTCTTTTCTTTTTAGATAGGTGTTTAGTACCTCTTTCATTATGTCCATGCCCACCTTCTTTTGGTATTTTACGATGTCGCAGACCGTTTTTTCTGCATCGTACATTGCCACCATTTCACCTTCAATTTCCACTTTTATGATGCCTGTTTGATAGGCCGCTTCCTCCCAATAATAGAGTTTTATAGGTGGATATTCGGGCAAAACGACCTTGTATTTTTTGGGGACGGCCAGATGGTATTCCGAGGAGACGAAGGTGGTAAGGTCATGATGTGTCGCAGCTGAGAAAAGGCAAAACACGCCCTTTTTCACAATTTGGGCAACCTCCTCCATTTCAGAGACCGGAACATCCGTCCAGCGGTAGAGGCCACGCTTCAATTTGACGACCTGCCCTGATGCCAGCAGTTCTTTGAGCTGATAATAAGTCACGCCCTCTTCCAGCAATTGGCTGGCATTGGCGACGCCGCCATGTGCTTCAAATGCTGAAATAGGTTGTTGTGGATTTTTCATTTCTACGGCTAAACATCAATATCAGCCGTAAATTTCTGAAATTATTTCCACTTTTCAAAATGACATGCAATGGATAAACAAGCCCTATTTGACCGCAACATAAGGCATACTTGATTGCTTCTTGAAGTCTGTGCAACAAAAAAGCCCAGGCTCATTGCCCAGGCTTCAAAAATAATCCCATGAACATATCCAAAAACACGCTTTACTCGTCGCCACCTTTCACTGCCGTTTGGCTGACGCCCGCAGCCACCGAGCCAGCGACAATCAATGCTTTTGCGGCTGCAAGCAACCAAGCGGGCAGGGCAACGGGTGCAGCAACCAAAGTGCCGCCGAGCGCACCCAACACAAGCCCCCAATTGCGGATGGTCTTGAAGAATTTTGGAGTTGGAGCAACAACACGCTCCGCCACGGACATTTGTTCAGTTTTCATAAGCCGATGAATTTTGATTTGGATGAAAAAGGGCATGGACTTTATCACTCCATGCCCACAAAAATTGTTGCAATTCGTACATCTTGGTTCAAGAATCAGAACACATCCACCAACTGCATCGCATTGCCGGAGGCGAACAGGTAGTAGTTCTCACCGACCTTCTGGAAGAACTCGACGCCCACAGCGTTCAGCACGGCCACATCTGGTTTTGGCTCCATGTCGTTGAGAAACGTTGCCTCAAGGTTGATGTCGTCGGTTGCCTTCGTCACGTCGAGGTATTCGGTGAAGGCGGTTCCAGTAACGCCGTTCTGGTCGGGGTTCTTCGGTTCATAGCTCCCAGTTTCCGCACTCAGCGCAAAATCCGAAATCGCAGCCACGGCGTTTACAAACCGGAAGTGGGAAACACCGCTGGGGATTTTCAAGGCGTTTTGTGGATGGAATTTAGGTACAACAAGCGTTGAACCTTTACGCCCGCCAGCCTCCACCACGTCGAACGGTGTGCGAAGTACCGAAGTCAGCGAAAGTGCTGGGTCGAAGTCCAAGCCTTCGAGGTGTTGAGGAACTTGGGTTAAGAGGATTGCCCGTTGGCCACGAGCCTCCGAGCCGTCTTCGAGGTTGATGCGCTTGATGATGGCCGTAAGGTTGCCCGTCAACCGCCTGCTGAACATGTGCTTCAACGGACCGAATGCCGTCCGAATCGCCTTGCCGACCTTGGCGCAGCCGCCAAATTCCGACATGTTTTCCCTCGTCCGCTTGAATTCGTCACCAGTCAATACCTGCTCCGCAGTTGGCCCGCCGACCATTCCGGCGAAGTAGCCCTTCTCGCCTTTGATTTTGAAATGCCGCACGTCGCCAATCGTGCCGACGTACTTGATTAGCCCTTTTTGTCTTGCCATAGCTTTACATTTTTGATGATGAAAAAAATTACTGCAAAGCTACTGGCAGGCTTGCCAAGCGGGCAAATCCATAATAACACAGGATGATACATAATGGGCAAGGTAATCAAAGCAGCGACGCCACTTCGTCTAATTTTGACTGCTCAAATTTTTTCAGATAGGCTTGTGTAGTGCTCAGGTCGGCGTGTCCCAAGCATTCGGAAATGATGGCGACGTTTACGCCTTTATCCTTCAAGGTGGTTGCAAAAGTGTGACGGGCAACATAGGTCGTCAACGATGAAGGTAGGTCGAGCAAACCTGAAATCACCTTCAACCCATCGTTGATTTGCTTCAACACTTTGTGCTTGCGGTTCATAATCTGCAATGGGGTTTGGTGAATTGACTCGGTCAAAAACGGGAAGAGGTAAAGGCTTTCTTTTCTGGCAAATTCACTCAAAATCGCCTGCATTGGCTCAGTGATGGCCACGGAGTATTCCTTGCCCGTCTTTGCCCGGCGGTAAACGATGCGTCCGTTCTGTATATTCGACCTTTTCAAAACAACCAGGTCTGCAAAGTTCAGCCCGAAGGCATAATAGGAAAACAAGAACACCTTCCAGGGCAGGTTTAAGTTCGGATAGCTCGTAACATCGAACCGCTTGATGCGCTCGATATCCTCCAGTGAAACCGCACGTGGCGCAGCCTCCGATTTCAGGTTCATCAGCGAGTAGCCATTCGGGTTGAGTTGGCTCTTGAACGGGTAAAAGTCCTTGGACACCAGCCCCCGACGAATAGCCTCGTTGAAAATCGCCCGGAGGGTACGCATGTAGTGATGGATGCCGCCACCAGTGCAGCCCCGCTTGTAGAGGTGCGTTTCAAAGCCTTTCAAGAAATTGTAGTTGATGTCGGAAAGCACGATTTTGGAAGTCGAACGGTAATTGTTCAACGCTACCCCAAAGTCATTGTAAATCTTGGCATTGCCGAGTTTCGACTGCGCCCGCATTTCGTCGACCAGTGCAGCGAGGAATTTATCGAAAGACGAGTACACTTGCTTCTTCTCATTGCCCGTCAGTTTGTCCTCAAAAGCTTCAAAGGAAAAGGGCTGTTTGTCCCGCTCAAACTCGAACAGGATTTCGTTCACCCTGTGCTTCACCTTGTCAAGGATGGCGTTTTTCTCCCGGTAGTTTTCTGTCGATTTTTTGAATGTGCCAGCCGCTTCATTCCAATCGGCCTCGAAGCACCAAAGATTTTTGCCCAAACTGAACCGCTTGGGCTTCCGCAAAAACATCACTTGGAGGACGACCGGGAATGCCCCATTTTTGAGCTTCCGGTTTTTGAAAAGCATGATTTTGTACGTGGTTTGCAACATGGTGTTTTAAGTTTCGGTCTGAAAAAAAGTAAGCAAAAAGTAAGCAGAACGGCTAAACAACCGAAAACAAAAATAACCAAAAATATGCAAACAGGAAAATAACTTCCTGATTATCTTATAGTTAGAAAACAAAAGAAAACAACAACAAGAAACAATATGGTTAATTTTTAAGTCTGGGGGGCGTGTGGTCGCAAGTTCAAATCTTGTCACCCCGACACACAAAGGTCGTTTCGCGAAAGCGGAGCGGCCTTTTTTGTTTTACCGGTACACGGCAGAGGGTGGGCAGAGCTGGAGGGAGGGAGTTTTCTGTTATCCGTTGTCGGTTGTCGGTTCTCCGTTCCTTATCTTTGCCAGTAGGGGTTGTGTAAAGAGTCCGGTGTTGAGGGAAGAAATGAGCGGATAGGTTAGCTTTGTAATTGCAAAACGAAACAAACCGTCCCCGCTCATGGCAACAAAAATAGGAAAAGTCAAGGTAGTAGTGCA
>Ga0209573_1001044_pt1 | contig 47179 bp, 41 predicted proteins | sample TNRBio252014_DNA_FD_185870 | JGI IMG/M metagenome (GOLD analysis project Ga0209573, IMG submission 185870) | Wastewater treatment Type I Accumulibacter community from EBPR Bioreactor in Madison, WI, USA - TNR Reactor_6/25/2014_ DNA (SPAdes)... | ecosystem: Engineered > Bioreactor > EBPR >... | reverse complement strand
GCGTAGAGACAAGGCATGCCTTGTCTCTACTACCGGACGCAAAGCCCATGGAAGATTTAGGTGAGGTTAAAAGTGTTGATAATCAAGGAATTTGCGATGGAAACAGCCAAACCTCACGTAAATTATGTAAAACAACCCTTAACAGATGATCAACGGTCTTGCAATCAATATTACGCGTCTATACGCGTTACCATCGAACATAAAATACGCAGTATATCAAGATATTTCACCTCTTTTCCGGTACGTATCGGAGTCACACAGACCGCTTATAACAGCAATTTAAGCTTGCAGTAGGAAGCCGAAATCTCGAATTACTAATCAACAAAACTTAATTCCAATTTTGCAAAAGGTCTAATAAATAATGTAAATGGTATGATTAAAACCGATTCATGTAAATTCTGTCCGGTGGTAAGGGGAAATGTTACTTTTTTAAGCAAAATATCCCTATTTCGTACGTTTTGGGTATCAAGATAGGATAATCGATACTATCTTTTATTCTCCTCTGAAACATTTTTTAATTCAACTAATTTTAAGAGTGCTTGCATTGGAGAAAGTTGATTAATATCAATCTGGTCTAACATCTTTTTGATTTTCTTACTCATTTCATCCGTTTCAGTAAACTCAAATAAAGCCATTTGTGCAACAAGCTGAGGGGATTGTACACGTTTAGCTGCATCGCGGATAGTCGATTTCTGCTTCTCAAAATGTTGTAATAATTCTTTGGCACGATTAACCATAGATTCGGGAATACCAGCCATCTCCGCCACTTGAATGCCGAAACTTTTTTCAGCAGGTCCGGTTTGCAGTTTACGCATGAATAGGATTTTACCCGCAACTTCTTTGACGCTCACATTAAAAATCTTAACGCGTGGTAGTTTATCGGCTAACTCTGCCAACTCATGATAATGTGTAGCAAAAAGTGTTTTGGCTTGCTGATTGGGGGAGTCATGCAAATATTCCACCAACGCCCAAGCAATCGAAACGCCGTCATACGTACTGGTGCCTCGCCCTATTTCATCCAAAAGGACTAAACTTTTATCCGTAGCTTGATTGAGAATGCGCGCTGTTTCATTCATCTCAACCATAAAGGTACTTTCTCCAGCAGAGATATTATCGGAAGCTCCTACCCGTGTAAAAATTTTATCTACGATACCGATTTCTACTTCTTGTGCAGGTACAAAACTTCCCATCTGAGCCATTAAGACAATTAAAGCTGTTTGACGTAACAAAGCCGATTTTCCAGCCATATTTGGTCCGGTAATGATAGCAATTTGTTGTTGTTTATCATCCAAATAAAGGTCGTTAGGGATATATGGTACATCACGGGGTAATAATGTTTCAATAACCGGATGTCGACCTTCAATGATACGAATGATGTTGCCTGAGTTTAATGATGGACGCTTGTAATAATGACGTAAAGCCCCTTTAGCAAAACTACACAAAACATCGAACCCTGCAATTCGTGTCGCATGATATTGTAAATCCTGAATATGAACTTGTAGTTCAGTGAGTAGCTGTTCAAACAATCTGGATTCTAAAGCCAAAATTCGCTCTTCAGCAGTTAGGATTTTCTCCTCAAATTCCTTGAGTTCGGGTGTAATGAACCGTTCACAATTTGTTAAGGTCTGCTTACGGATGTAGTCGGAAGGAACTTTATCTTTATGCACATGGGTAATTTCAATATAAAAGCCTGTAACTTTATTGAAATTAATTTTTAAGGAAGCAATCCCTGTTCGCTTTGATTCTCGTTGACGAACTTGATCAATGTACGTTTCTACATCATTTTTAATGCCACGTAATTCAGCTAATTCGTTACTGATTTCGGATCGAATTACATTTCCCGATGCAATATTTGCAGGCGGTTCTTCGGTTAGATAACGATTCAGAATGTCATAGGCAGGTTGCCAACTGTCCTGTTTTTGTAAAAAATCAATAAAAGGATGGTCATTTTCAGGGTTATCTTTCCATTCATCAGTGATTAAAGTATAGATTTTTCCAAAATGGAGAATCGCATTCCGTAAATAGGAAGCCTCCCGGGGATTGAGTCTTTTGGTAGCTAACTTTGCAATGGCACGTTCGGGGTCGCCAATCGCTCGTAAATGTGGATCACTTTTTTGTAAAATTTCGGGATGTGCTAATAATGTCTCCACTTTTTGGAGGCGTTTATTGATGCGGTTTTCATCCCTCAGCGGAAAAAGTATCCATTTTTTCAGCAATCTTGCACCCGGAGAAGTTAAGGTATAGTTAATAGTTTGAAAAAAACTTTTACCATCGGGATGAAGCGGAAAGATTAGCTCTAAATTACGAATGGTGAAGCGGTCTAAGGAAAGGCATTCTGCATCATCAAAACGATATAAACGGGTGATATGCGGTAAATGTTTTAATTCATTATGATTCAAATAGTGAATCAAGACACCGGAAGCTATGGTTGCACCTTCATCTTCTTCTAAACCAAAACCTTTAAGGTTATGGATTTGGAATAATTCTATCAGTTTTTGAGTGGCGTATAGCTTTTCAAAAGCCCAATCCTCGATGCGATATAGATAAAAATCCTCACCATACAGCTGCTTAAAAGCGGGTGTTTGGCTTTTGGATACCAAAACTTCGGTAGGTTTGTAGCTGTATAAGAGTTTTTCAGCTTTATTGATTTCAGCAGAATAGTAAAAGAATTCACCCGTAGAAATGTCAATAAATGAACAGGAACATTGGTTGTTTTTAGTAAAATAGAAACAACAAAGAAAATTATTGCGGGCATCCTCTAAAATCTTCTCACTGAAGGTAATTCCGGGCGTAATAATCTCTGTAACCCCCCGTTTTACTATACCTTTTGCGAATTTGGGGTCTTCCAACTGCTCACAAACCGCGACTCTCAGACCAGCTTTAACCAATTTTGGTAAATAAGTATCTATGGAATGATGCGGAAAACCTGCTAATTCGATCTCGGATGCCGAACCATTGGCACGTTTGGTGAGGACAATTCCCAATGTTTGGGATGTAATGATGGCATCTTGCCCAAAAGTTTCATAAAAATCACCAATCCGAAACAGTAAAATAGCATCGGGATACTTCGCTTTGAAGGCGTTGTATTGCTTCATTAAAGGGGTTTCTGCCGAACTTTTTGCCATAATCAGGGGGATGCTAAAGAACAAAAGTACGACAAACGACTCGTAAACCGTTTTCAGAATTTTCGACCGGAAGGGCTAATGTTTATATCAAAGGCAGTTAAAAAATGAAAATATATTGATAAATATATTTCAAGGAAGCTGTATTTCCGAGTTATTATAGCTAATGCAATTTATGTGATTATATAAAATAGCATAGATTGATATTTAGTGATTTTTTATATAAAAAATGCTGATCTTGCCTAAAAAATAGAACATTATTTATTAAAATTAATATTTCAAAATTATCCGTTTCGCCCCTTTTTGGGTCAGAACGCTCCGTTAAGATAATTAATATATTTGACAATATTCACCAATCTTATCTTAAATAGTGGCTTGAAAAAATTAACAGTTCAAGTCAGCTTATGGGGAAGGTAAAGACTCCCGGAGTGCTTAACATTGTCCCATAAAAAACAAACTCAATGAAATATAGCGGCAGATTCATGCATTAATGATAGTATCAACTTACAAAATATTACCGGTTAAAGAACAAGCACAGCCCCTAAAGCATTAGTTGGAAAATATTAAACGTGTTTATGGGTACTTATCGCTTACCGGTCATTTTACCAATAAGATATTGAAATAATATTTCAATATGCACCCAAATAGCAGTCAACAATCCAAAGTGTTTACGAATAATCTTGAATCGGTCTATCCACGAAGCATAGCGTTTTTCAGTCGAAAATCCCCCCCTGACAAATTTACTCAAGATCAAATGAGCATTATGTACTTTCTTGGCTTTTTTTAGGACTTTAGTTGTCCAATCGATGTCAGCGGAATAGCGATGCTTCAGATCATATAACGGCGCAATACTTTTTCGTACGATAATGGATTGATGACAAACAACCATCCCATAGCGCATGGAACGCCAAGTTAAATTTTCGGGGAGCTTTTTATAAGTCCTAAGACCGGTAGGGGCGTAATCTTCATTCATCATCAGGGTTTCACCGTAAACCACATCAGCATGATCTGCTGTTTCAAAGGCTTTTGCCAACGTTTCGGGTTCGGGAATCAAATCACCTGCATTCATAAACCATAGATAGTCGCCGGTAGCATATTGAATACCTTTATTCATGGCATCGTATATACCATTATCCGGTTCTGAAATGACGGTAACAATTTGATCGCGGTAACGCTCCACAATCGCAAGGGTATTATCTTTTGATTTTCCGTCTATGATGAGGAATTCGATATTGGGATAGGTTTGGGCAATAACGGATTGAATGGTTTTCTCAATAACAGAAGCCCCGTTATAAACGACGGTAATAATGCTGACTTTTGGTAGTTGAGTCAAAATAATTAGGTAGATTGAAATATTAAATCTTGAGTATGATCGCTTTCTTCTTCGATCTGACTTTTAATCTCTGTTGTTTCCGGGATAAGTATTTCAAAGACGTTATGCCGAACGTTATTACAAATACTATCCATAGGTATATCATTTTCATCTGTGCCGAAGGGGTCTTCAATCTCCTCCCCGATAAGTTCCATACCAACCATCGCATAGAAGATCAGCATGGTAGCGGGTATCGTCCAATAGCGTAATTCGTGAATAATCCCGATGGGCAAAGTAGAAATATACACCAAAATAAAGAATTTGAGGTGCATACTGTAGGCTTTCGGAAGGGGTGTTTTTTTAATCCGTTCGCAAGCACCCACCACATCAGTAAAATCTTCTGTTTTTCGTATTAAGGAAATAAACTGGTAACCGTCAATTACTTTTTTTTGGTAAACTTCATTGATATCATCATAAATGAGTTGTGCTACACGGTTAGGAATATGGTAGGCTTTTTTTAGAATTTGGAGGGTATCAAAATTTACGTCCTCTAATTCTTCAAATTTTACGCCTTGCCTTAAATGCTCTTTAAGCGAAAAAAAGTAAGTGGCTATCAGTCCGGCAAATCTATACCTTGTTTCTTTATCTTCCGGTGGGAGAAAAGCGTTGAGTTCTAAAGCCAAATTTCTGCTACTGTTGGTTAGTCCGCCGACTACCCTTCGTCCTTCCCACCAACGGTCATATGCCGTATTGGTTCTGATAACGAGCATCAAACCGAGCGTAATACCCAAAATTTGGTGTACGATGGGCGTTATATTAGGGATATTTAATAGTTCAATTAGTACATAATCTAATACAGCTGTGTACAAGCCTATCGCCAACATACTCAAAAATAATTGGCGAAAAGTGCTGGTTTTGTGGGCGTTTTTGAGAAAGGAAAACCAGTTTTTAGATTCTGTTACCGGTGCTACGATATAGGGAATACGTCTATTACCTGCCATGAAAATGAATTACGCTAATAATTTTATAACCATCAATGACATATCATCAGAATTAGCGGCAGTATCGGCATGATTCCATACCATTTCCAATACATTTTCAATAATATCTTTGGCGGAACGTTTATATATTTGGCACAGATGATTATGGATAGATTCCAAGCCGATCATTTCATCGGTAGGGTTAAACTGTTCTACAATACCGTCCGTGTACAGAAACAGAACATCCCCCTCTTGCATCTGTTCATAACCGATCTCAATATTTTCAATAGGCAAAATTCCTAATGGAATACAACCATTCACTAATTCTTTAACAGTGCCGTTACGGACGATAAAAGGTGGATTATGACCTGCGTTAATATACGCCATCTTCATAGACCGTACATTTAGCCTACCTAAAAATAATGTTACAAAATGCTCACTTCGGGTTATGCGACCGATGACGTTATGCAACTGTTTGATAATGAGATGGAAAGAAGTGGAGGATTGCACCAAAGCACGGAGGTTGGCTTGTAGCGTAGCGACTAACAAGGCGGCGGCAATACCTTTTCCCGAGACGTCCGCAATGCAAAAATAGAGTTCGTCTTGATTAATAGGGATCACATCATAAAAGTCGCCCGCAACCTTGTAGTGAGCTAAATTGTAGGCATAAATGTCTAACTGTTCGTGATGGTCAAACGTAGAAGGCAAAGATTGCTTCTGAATCTTACCTGCTACTTCTAATTCCTGATGGATGAGTTCTTTGGCTACTTTTTCTTCAAAGAGGTATATATTTTCTAAAGAAATAGCCATAATGTTACCAAGCGTCTCAATAAATATAATATCGTTGAGGGTTTCAGCCTCACTTTCCGCAAAATCTGCAATAATGAACCATGCAGTGGGATGACCGCCCTCTTTTCTACCTAAGGGGATTATGTATTCTGCTTTAATTTGTCGGAGTATATCGAATTCTTGTTCATCGGTAACAGAAGTTGTAGTTCGATGGTGGTCTAAGAAACTAAGGTCTTGGCTTTGTAGGGTAGGAAAGTTATAGGTAAATTCAACCTTCTTTTGGTCTTTTAGGTTGGTAATTAAGATTAGTTTATTAACATCTAATTGTTTGATGATAACCAATACCACTGTATTAATTAATTCCTGCGGACGCATGTTCGGATGAATGCTGCGCACTACTTCTAACATGATCTTAGCCTCCTCTCTTTTTAGTTCTAAAAGAGTAGCGGGATCGGTCGTGTTATATACATTAACTTTCACTTTTGGAGTCATATCATCCTTTTACAGCCCCCTTCAAGCCGGAACTCACAATATTAACGGAAAAAATTAAAACGACCAAAACAAGTGCCGGATAAATTGCCATGCGCTTACCTTGTTCTAAGATCAGATATTGATAACCTTCGTTCATCATACTACCCCAACTGGGAGTAGGGGGATTAATACCCATTCCCAAAAAGCTAAGTCCAGCTTCCAATAATATTGCCGTAGCAAAGTTAGCGCAAGCTAAGATCAATATGATTCCCCAAAGATTAGGTAAAATATACGTAAGTAAAATGGGAAAGGTTGTTAAACCAATGGCTTTTCCGGCAGCTACAAACTCCTTTTGACGTAATGCCATGGTTTGACTACGGACAATTCGAGCCATATCCACCCATAAGGTCAACGCAATGGCAATACAAAGTTGTAGCAACCCCTTCCCTAAAACAAATGACAAAATTAGTGCCAACAAAACACTTGGTAATGACCAAGTTAGGGTCATCACACCTTGTATTAGTATATCGACAGTGCCTCCAAAGTAACCCGATATCATACCAAAAAAAATACCTATCAGTAAGCCCATGCCGACTGATGCGATTCCGACCAATAAACTTGTTCGTCCTGCTACAATTAGGCGGCTCATTAAATCACGCCCTAATACATCAGTACCTATCCAAAAAGTAATGTCATAGGGTTGTGTACCAATTTTATGATCAGCATAAATGATTTTGGATTGGCCAGCATCAGCAAATCCGACACGAGTTGCAAACGGCGGTAGATTCGCCCATTCCGGTATTTGGCGGTTAGCATTAGGAGTCTGATCTGCTATAAAATACGTCCCAAAAAGTGATATTAGCAAATAAAGACTTAGCAAAGCTATGCCAAAACGAAATAGTATTCGGTTTACTGAAGGCATTGGTGCAAAATAAGCAATTCATCAAATTGGATTCAAGATAAAATAACTCGGTAGTGGTTCAAGGTAATGATTTGATGGATAGGCAACAATCAATAGGAGAAAAAGTTCTGTGAATTTATTCATGTTAATAAAACACTTCACTGCCACATTCTTTAAATGTATTGATTATGTTATAGGCTTTTCTACGGTAAACCTATCAAATTTCTAAATAAGACTTTGAATTTAGGCACAAATTGCCATGTTTTCTATCAAGTTGATTATAGCTCATACTACCATAAATCGAACTCAAGGTTAAAAATCATTGCAAATATGGTATCAGCATAGGTTTACTCCCTTATTACTTTATGTCTGTACGTCATACCATCAAGTGTAATCATTAATAAGTAGACTCCTTCCGGCAACGTATTAGATTCAATAATGGTTTCGGTGTGCTGATCTTCCAATTTTTGCTGAAGAATTTTTCTACCTGTTGCATCAAAGAGTGAGTAGTAACCTGTTTGTATGATTGCCGGATGATAAACGGTAAAGCGTCCGTTGTTAGGATTGGGGTAAATAAGGATTTCACCTGCGACATCAATCGCTAAGACATCAAACCTTTGTGCCAAAGTTTTAAAGTCAACAGTTGTAGACCAAAGTGAACGGCGGTCGGTAATGTTAAGAGCCGTTATACAATTCGTACAATTAGATCGAATACGTACTTTATAAGAAGAATTGGGACGTAAATTACTAATCCAAAGGTGTGTATCCGCATGACAAACGACCTGCTGGGTATAGTTATTCGGATTTTCAGTTTCTTGACCGTAAGAAATGATATATCCCTGTTGGTTTATAGTCATATCAGGAATTGGATTCCAAGAAACCAGTGCTTGAGTAGTTGCTACTTGTAATATCTGTAAACCTGTTGGCGTGCTTGGTGGTTCAGATTGACAAGTCCCGTTATTTAAGGTACGAACAGTACGTGGCGAAGATGTAGTTACAACCACAGGCGTTGGTTGGTCAGGTGTGGCTCGGCAAACGATTTCAACCATTACTTCGTATTCCGTAGCGGGTTCTAAAGAAGTGAGTTGCAGTTGGGTAACCGCTTGGTTACGAATAATGCTCCATTCCGCAGTACCAACGGCACGATATTTCACTTGATAAACTAAAGCATTATCCAAAGGATCACTACTCCATGTAACCCAAGCTGAACGTTCCGTTATTCGTTCAAAAGAAACAATCTGCGGTGGGTTAATTTGATACGATACACTGATACTATCCCGGAGTTCACAACCATTAACGTCTGTAACTTTAATCTGATAAGTTCCGGTCGGAATACCGGTAAATCTACCGTTACTGTTAGAACCAACTCCAATGAGTTCATAGGTATAGCCGGTATTCGCACCGCCCGTGGCATTTAATTCAATAGAAGATTGCCCGGAACAAGCAGCGGTAAAACGCTTATTCAATGCTAATGCAGGTAGCACATCAACCGTTACGGAACTGGTTTGTTGTGCATCGCAAACGTTTTGGATGATTGCTCGCACAACTATTGTACTTGTTAAACGATTGAGCGTTAATGTAGCAGTAGTTTCAGGCAAATTAGTGAAAGTGTTACCATCGGTAGATACCTGCCAAGTGATCGTTCCTGTACTGTAATTTTGTAAAGTAAAAATTACTTGATTATCACCGCTACACAATACACTTTTAGAGGCTTTTAAGATAACTCCGGGTGTTGGTGTAATGATCTGAATAGGAATTATATTGGAACTTTGTAACGTCCCGCAGAATGGTTGACGCACCCAAACCCGATAAAAACGATTAGCTGTCAGGCGAAAATCAGTGTATTCAGATAAATTATTGTTAATCGTTTGCCAGTTGATTCGATCATTCGATTGTTCCCAATGGCTGATGATACCTGTAAAATCAGTCAAACGTAAAACGACATTTCCATAAGGGCAAAGCGTTAGGGCATCAGCACTTAACGTTCCCGCTGAAAATGAAGTATTCTGTACTTGAATTTCTGCCGAAGCCGAGAAAACGTTTCCACATGAACCGATATTGCCCGCAACTTCCACACGATATTTAGTCGTTCGGGTAAGGTTAGTCGGCTGATAAAAAGAAGTAGTTTGGTTGATGTTATCCCAATTTTGCCCGTCAATAGAGGTTTGCCAACGAATAATCCTACCCGTATTCCCTTCTAAACGTAATGTTGGTGCGGGTTTTCCAAGACAAATCGTACCTCCACCGGTAATAATACCACCTTTTGCATTGCGTACTACGGTTATTTTAACCCAATTACTGTACACAGGTTCACAAAAATTACTTCCTACTTTTACTCGAAGCCACGTGTTAATCGTTAACCCGCCGGGCTGATAATTATTGAAGCCTGCTTTACCTAAATTAACAATCGTGCGCATACTGTCGCGGGACAATTCCCAACCTAAAATATTGCCTTGATGGTTGTTAAGGGTTAAAAGAGGACTCCTTTGTCCTAAGCAAATGGTGGCATCAGCACTTAAAATTCCTGCTTGCGGAGCCGTTACAACAGTAAATGTAGAAACTTGGGAATACCTTTCGGAACAAAAAGCATTCGTAGCTTTAATTCTGAAAGATGTCGTTTGATTTAAAGTTGTTAGCGTGATTATTGGGACATTGGTCGCGAATACCGACCAATCCTGTTGGTTTTCTGATTTTTCCCAAACATAATTTTGTGCTTGAATGCCCCTTACCGTTAAGGTCAGGTACTCTTTACTACCGCAAAATGTTTGACTCGGGGTAATTTGTCCCGGCATCGCTTCTCTCACAACGGTGATAATAGCGAGATCGGATGGCGCAATAGCACAAGTTCCTTTTTGAATGATGGCACGAAACCAAGTAGTGATCGTTAAACTTCCGGGTTGGTAGGTGGTAAAGCCTGCCTTGCCTAAATCAACCCACGTTTGACCATTGTTTTTAGAGAGTTGCCATTTCATCACCGTACCATTATGCCCATTCAAAGTAAGGGTAGGCGACCTTTGCCCTAAACAAATGGTTGTATGTTCGGATAGTGTGCCTCCAATGGTACGTTCTTCGACTTCGATACGGATAACGGATGATAATCCTTTGCGACAAGTTCCTGTATTAGATCGTACTAAGACTCTGAAAGCAGTATTACGGGTAACCGCTCCGGTCTGATAGGTGGAAGCTGTATGATTGATGGAAGTCCATGTTTGTTCGCCATCGGTGGATTGTTCCCAACTTTCTACTGTTCCATTAAAGTTAGTTAGAGTTAAAGTTGGAAAAGCAGGTTCTCCGCAAGCAAAAGTTTGGTCAGCCGTTAAAATACCGGCATTGGGGCTTCGCTGAACAATTATTTTGGCGGGTTCAGTAGTTAATACACTACAATTTCCGTTTTGAATCACGACGCGTAACCAAGTGGTTACCGTTAATGGTCCCGTTTGATAGGAGGTGAAACCCGCTTTGCCGAGATTATACCAGTTTTGTCCTCCATCACGAGATAATTCCCAACGCAAAACGCTACCTTTATGATCCTGTAAAGAAATGACAGGACTTCGATCTCCCAAACAAATCGTACCACCTCCTGATAATCTACCCGCTACGGTTTGATTGTCTTCAACGGTAACGGTTTGAATAACGGTATCGGTACAACTACTACCCGGATTTACGATTAATCGAACGTCATATGTGCCGGGTTGTGCGTAAGTATGAACAGGATTTTTTTCGGTAGAAGTCGCACTATCGCCAAAGTCCCATGAATGCGTATCTCCACCCGTAGAACGGTCAAAGAAACGGGCTAAGGGGATGCAGGGATCGGGTTGAAAGTTATAATCGGCGAAAGGTTCATTGGTAACCGTTACCGGAATGACTAACGAATCAATGCAAAAGGAATGACTGTTAACCGTTAATTTAACCTGATATGTACCGGCACGGGGATAGGTATGTGGTGGTGGATTGTATTGATTAGAACGAGTACCGTCGCCGAAATCCCAAGTATAGGTCGTACCGTCCACAGTGTTATTTTTGAAGGTAACCGTGAAACTACATCCTGTAACTTGAGGATCAAAGGTGGCACGAGCGGGAGAAAATACGTACACAAATTGAATCGTAGTATCGCTTTTGTTGCATTTGTTGTTATTAATTGCCACCAAACGAACGGTATAGATACCTGGTAAAGTATAAGTATGGGTTGGGTTTTCTTCGTTGCTTAGGGGAGAACCGTCGCCGAAATCCCACTCGTAGCTTTCCGCGCCTAAACTTTGATTGGTGAAGTTGACGATAAAAGGCGTACAGCCTCTCGTAGTTATGGTATCATATTTGAATTCAGCGATGGTGGCATCTAAAATCTGGAAATCAAATTTGAATGAACCGTTATTGCAATTTGCCGCGTTGTTGGTACGCGACCAAACACCCGGTGTGGTTGGAAAGTCATCCAACGAAATGCCATTAGAACAGCTGGCACAAACGGAGTGATAGACGATACCGTATTTGTCAAAGCGGGATGTTCCACCGTCCACATGATCGCCCGACCGATTACCGCCGAAATAGGTCGCATACCATAATCGGGGTGCATCTTTTTCTAAGACCATCAAATAAAAATCCGATCCGTCTGTCGTTTGCTGAATAGCATTAGGGGTTATGGGGAGATTGACAGTTGTGCCTTGTCCAGGAAAATTGGGACCTCCCCAACCTGTAACATATATATTTTGGCACATATCTACCAGAAAAGCCGTATAAGCTATTTCCGGTGTAGCCCGTGCTACCGGTGAACCGAAACGCAGTGAGAAAATTACATCCGACAAATCGGGCTTCATCTTCGTGATAAATTGGCGACCGGTTGGCAGATTAAATGCTGTTCCTTTGGTGGGATAATTTCCGAGTGTATGCCCTAAAAAATAGACGTTACCTTCGTCATCTATTTCCACAAAATAAGTCTGATCATAACTACTTGTTCCTACGTAAGTACCATGCTTAACGCTTTTCCCGTCAGGAGCAAGACAAAAGATATAGCCGTCCGATCTACCTCCTGCATAACTCATCCTATGTGCGTTTATAGGTGTTGGTAGGTTATTACTGGTTGTTCCGCCGACGATGTAGATATTACCCTGAGAATCACGTTCAATATTGTAACCCGAATCCCAATTATTGCCTCCGAAGTAGGTAGCCCACTCAAGGATGGATAAATCAAAGTTGAACTTACAGATCACAGCATCCGAGCTACCCGTCAAAGAAGTTTTTAATGCGCCGGCACTTACGGGAAAGTTAGCGGAATTGCTTGAAGTAATGATGTAACAATTATCGGCAGGATCAATGATGATTTCGCCGCGGGAGTCATCAGCATAAAAGAAATGGAGGGGGTTACCGATCTGATTGATTCCGTCATAGCCCGAACCACCAATATACGTTGAACCGATTAAATTAGAGCAGTCTTTATTGAGTTTAGCGACTACAATGTCAATATCTCCTGAACTTCCGTCCTGATTATAAACTCCGTTAAAGGTCTTATCGAAAGCGGTAGCTGTTACAGGAAAATTATTGGAACGGGTGATCCCTTGTATCCATAATTCTCCGTTTTTATTAACGATGATACTGGTAGGTAATTCATTGTTCCGACCGCCCAAGTAGGTGGCATACATGCGATTCGTTCCCGTCGAATTATATTTAACGATAGCCATATCTGCCCCCCAATACAGGGAATTACTCCCGAATGTGGAGGCTTTTCCTCCAAAGAAGACCTGAAACGCGCCCGGTGAAACAGGATAAGTACCGTCGTCATGGACAATTCCACCGGAATAAAGGTTGCCTAAGTCATCATAAGCGGCGGTCATCCCCCAATTATCGGCAAACGAACCCGTATAAGTTGAAAACACTAAGACAGGATCAATCGTTAAGGGATAGCGACTATCGTAGCCATCCGGGAAATAAAAACATAGGGTAGAATCATTCCAGAAACGGTATTCACAACGCACGTTCATTTGCTCACCGTTAACAGTTTGATAGGCTAAGGGGATATGTTCTACCAATTCATTTACGGAGGTAACGATATGTAATTTCCCTTCTTTCAAATAGAGCCGATCTTGCCCCTGATAATTCAGACGTATTTGGTTGGCATCACCGCCGGCTTTCACCACGAAATCATATTTGACGGATTGTCGTTCGGAATAGACTTCTAAATCAATATTATTATATAAATTATTATATTTAATTTTCTGAAAGCCTTTTACATGGCTTTTCCATTTGGAACGATCCTGCCCGATGAAATAGTTTTCATAGTCGGTAAATGGTTGTTCGGTAGTTATTTCGGGTTTAGGGTTAGCATTGGGGAATGAAAATTTGATAACATGGGCGTTTAATTTATCATCCGTAGGATACATCAATTTACCGTGCAAATCGGATAATTGTTTCGGATGGAAGAGGAAATATTTTAACCTACTTTCTTCCAAGTAAAGATAACCCGAACGTAATTTAGCTTTATAACGGATATTGGAGTGCCACTGACCTTTATTTTCCGTATAACGGATGGATTCTGATTCATGGGCAAAGCCGAGACTTACCATCATGAACATGCCAAAAGAGAACAAGAAGCAACGGAGTAAATAAAGATTCATAAGCGTATTCCCCAATAAATCAAATTGACCCGTAAGATAGGCATTTTCTAATCGTTTTGCAATGAAACAGGCTGATAATAAATGTTATAATTGAGTATACTGGCGTTAAAAGGCTGTTCAAAAATGGGTAGTGTCTCAAAAGTAATGATTTGTTACTCGGCTTGCAAATAAATTATTCACAAAAATGGCTCTAACTGTGCTTATGCACAAATTAATAAGTAAGTTTTGTCCCGCTGTGAACTGAAATATATTTGCAAGCCGAGTAAAACGTAGGATTTGTAATAAAGTACAGAATTATCCCACGCATGCGTTTTTTTCAACGCAAGCCAGCAATACCAAGAGTAATGACTCTAACTTCTCTTACCCCGGCTGCTTGCAAAATCCGAACGGCGGTACTCAAAGTAGTCCCCGTTGTCAAAATATCATCTACTAAGATAACTAATTTGCGAAATTTTGTTTTGCATTGAAAGGCATTACTTACGTTTTGGAGGCGTTCTTCAGCATTCAGTTTGGTTTGGGTCTGTGTTTTTTTGATCCTTTTCAAGCCGTTCACTTCTAAAGGAATATTAACGGTTTGTGCAATACCATAAGCGAGACGTTCGGCATGATTGTAGCCTTTTTTACGCAGTTTTTGAGAATGAAGTGGAATAGGAATGATGGCTTCTACATCCTGAATGATTGGGCTTGAACGTAATTGATGACCGTAGAATTGTCCCAAAGTTACCCCAACTTGAGGTAAACGATGGTATTTGAGCTTAAAGATTAGCTTTTGAAAAAGACTTCCTTTATGAAAATAAAAACCCGATACTGCCATACTCACGGGTGTATAGCTATTCAATCGATAATAAGCAGGATTTTGTGTAGGAATAAGATGGTAATTGGTAGGATTGCATTCATATAAACAATCCAAACAACAAGCTAAGGGCAAGGCCGGATTCCCCCCGCATCCCGGACAATAAGGCGGAAATAGTAAACGTGTTAATAACATTAAGCTTTAGAATTCAACACGAGAATCAAGGGTTAGGTAGAAAGATTTTTTTACAAATGCAGGCAAGTTGAGTAGATTTAATGGGTGAAATACAAAAGTGTAGTGCATTAATTAACATGATTAAGTTAGTTATAAATTCATTCCTATTAACTAATGCATTTCTCAGGCATGTCCGTTAATAGAAATGACTATGTTAGGCTCGTCTCCGCCAAATATATCAAATTTCTAAAAAAGGCTTAAATTTTATGTAAAAATTATCACTTTTTATCATATTGATTATTGCACTACCGGTAAAATTTAAAGATTGTGCTAATGACAAAAAAAACGGTTTGAAAAGCTTAGGTCTTCATTAGCACAATCGGTATACAACTATATCATTATTGTCATTTAGTTTGACACATAAAATATGTCAAACTAAATGACAATAATATTTATTCTCCGGAACTGACATTGAGTTTTAAGTCTATCTCGTTGTTGATGACTTTATCTTTCATCTTTTCAAACTCTTTCATAAAACCTTCGTCTTTTTTTGAGTGATAAACGATACCGAACTCTGTACGATCAATCTTAAAACTTGCCGTTGCTTTAACTTTTTTCCCGCCTTCGTTTATGGAAATCTTTGCAGGAAAGGCTATACCCTTAGTATTGCCGCGAATAGTTAAATTTCCTTCAACCAAGTGTGTGGTACTGTCTTTCTTTTCGGGCATTACCTTAGTGATCTCGAATTTTGCTTCAGGATTCTTGGTAACGTCGAAAAAATCGGGGCTTTTTAAGTGTCCTTCAAGTTTCGCTTTACCGCTTTTTTCATCCAAATCTTTTACTTGGATGGCGTTCATGTCAAATGTAAACGTACCACCAGTAATTTGGTCTCCTATTAATTTAAATTCACCGCTTTTGAGGTTGATCGTTCCGAAATGTTTTCCTGCGGGTTTATAGCCAGTCCATTCAATGTTTGAGGTTGCATGGTCTACGTCAACAGCAGTACCCGTAGATTCGGTTACGGCTTTGGCTTCGGTGGCTTCGGCTTTGGGTTGATTACTGCCACCGGAACAACTAAACATAAATACTGAGGCAACTGCCACGGCTATGAGATAAAACTTCATAGGTCTAAAGGTGTCTTTAATGTTAAAACAACAATGATTTCGTACTTAAATTAATTCCCTCAAAGTTGAAACTTGCATTTTTTTAAGACAATGATGGCTAAAATTCAAGTTTGAAACGACTTTATCTTGTTTAACTTTGCGGATATATCGGTTTTGCTTTGAAATACTTGATTACCTGTACGTTGGTTCTATGTTTGCATTTCTTTCCATTGAAAGCACAAGAACCGACTGCGCCCACCAACCTTACCCTGCAAGAATGTGCAAAAACGGCATTGGAACGAAATCTTGACCTGAAGCAACTTTTGGTCAATGAAGAAATCCAAAGTCGTAACCTGATTCAGTCCAAATACGAATTTTTACCGAGTCTATCCGCATTCTGGAATTATTCTATTAACTGGGGAACAACGATTAATACTGTTACTTTCACCCGTTCCACTTCGCAAACGAATTTTTCCAGCCCACGTATAAGTGCTAATGTACCCGTGTTCACAGGGTTAGGTTTAAGGTATGCAGTTAAGGAAAATGAACAAAACCTGCTGGCATCCCACGAACGAACGCTACGACGTAAAAACGATATTTTGAATCAAGTGGTGGCTTCGTTCATGCAAATCGTTTTTGATAAGAATAACATTAAAGTTCAACAGAACCGCATCCTAGTCTTAGAGAAACAAAAAGAGCGTATCCAAAAACTGTTTAATGCCGGTGCAACCACTCCAGCCGAACTCGCCAACATTAATTCACAGTTAGCTACTGAACAGCTTAACCTGATTAACAACCAAAATCAGTTAGAGCGTGATAAGCTAACGTTGCTTCAACTCCTTCAGATGCCTTTAGGACCGACTTATGTTTTCGTAGAACCCGATGTTTCCAAAGTAAATTTACAACAAATAAACATCCCTGACTTACAGTCGGTTTTAAATTATGCTTTGGAAAATATGCCACAAATGAAAGAGCAACGTCATACCATTGGCGCGGCAGAATGGCGCATGAAACGGGCAAAAGCGGCACTATATCCGACGGTTAGCGCATTTGGAACGTTATCCAGTCAGTATTCTTCACAGGTTAATCGCTTCTTAACTCCTGAAAATCGAACAGGCTATTTAGCACAAGTAGATGATAATTTTCAACAAACGATTGGTTTGCAGGTTCAGATTCCAATATTTACTGCTTTCAGAAACAGGAACAACTATCAAGTAGCACAGTTGAATAAACAAGTGGCACAAATCGGTTATGAAGCCGAGCAAAACCGATTAACCCAAGAAATTCAACAGGCATGGCTTTCGGTTAAATTAGCGCGGACGCGTTTGGATGCGGTGGAAGAACAAATTAAAGCCCTCAAACTTTCCTTTGAAGTAGCCGAAAAACAATACAACGCCGGTACGCTTAACTTCTATGCGTATAACGAGATTCTGAACAATTTAACACGTGCAGAGTTCGATAAAATTCAAGCTCAATATGAACTGATATTCAGGATGAAAATTCTGGATGTATATCAGGGTATTGAGGTTCAGTTCTAAAATTCATTCGGATTGATTGGTTCGATCAATAATGTATCCTCGCGTTCTACAATGACCTCTCCCGCAGCTAACTTTTTATGCTTGCGTACATATTTACGTAGGGTATAGCTAACCGTTACCAATGGATTATTACGCAGTTTTGAATAAAATGCCGCTAAGCCCGCCGCATATTCCAAAATGTATTCGGGTATTTTTTCATTACCTTTTTTGCGGATAATTACATGCGAACCCGCTACATCTTTAGCATGTAACCACAAGTCGCCTTTGTTAGCAAAACCGAAAGTTAATTCGTCATTATTTTTAGCATTCTTTCCGACATATATTTGATACCCGTCTAAAGCATATTCTCGAAATAAAGCGCGAGTGGATTTATTGGTTGCTAATTTCCCTTCAAACAGATGCGTAAACCTTTGCTTAAATTGTTTTAGGGATTTCAGGTTGTTGACTTCTTGGAAGGCATTTTCTGCTTCCAAATAGGGTTGCAGTAAGGATTGAATTTCCAACCATTGTTGTTCAGTATGCGTTTTCTTTTTTTGATCGTCTTTGTATTTCCGGTAGTATCGCTCGGCGTTTTTTTGAGGGTTTAATTGAGGGTCAAGGTCAATCGTTATAAAATGATCCGTGTAAAAATCGTATAGGGTTACTTCTTTACTGTGGTTTTGTATCATATGTAGATTTGCCATCAACAGATGACCGATTTCTTCGGCATTTCGATCTAATGAGAGCTGATCTAACGTTTTTTGTAATGATGCAGATTGCCCGCGATATTTTTTGAGTTGTGTAATTAAATGCTGTTCAACTCTTCTTTTTTCTGTGTAATAATGTTTTTGGGAATAGGCTAAACGGATATATTCATCTAAGGCTTCAATAACACCTGTAATAGCTTTTATTTTTACTTGTTCATTAAGATGAGTTGGTTCATATAGCCAAAACCCGATATGTTCTTTTTCTTGAGAAATGTAATATAGGTTATCCTGTAATTCTCTGAGGAGTTGTTCATAAGCATTCCATTTATCAGTCGAAGGCATCAAACGATTAACCATATACCGGTCAAGGGTTGGGAATATGGCATTCCATCGCTTGTTTTCCGGCAAATCGTTTAATAAATCCCAACGTAATTGAAAATCAATCTCATCTGTTGGTATATCTTTAGTTGATGTAGGCAATATAAAATGTTCATCTTCTTCTAATGCTGTTCGGAAACGACTTTTTAACACACTTTTATGAAAATACAATACATTAGAGCGTGTACCATACATTTTAAGCACTAACGTTTGTTCATCTTCTAAGCGAATATAAAATAGTCGGTCGTTCGATTCGGTTTCAAAACGTATAATACGAATTTGTTCCGTTTCACTAAAAAGATTTACACTATTCGTTTTAGATCGCCTGAAATCATCTTGCAAAGCGATAAACGGAAAATCCGCCCGACAAGAACAGCGTAAAAATGCTGTCTTGCGATTATGTTTAAGTAGAAGAGTAAGTTCGTCTTTTTGTTGGGAAAAACATTCCATCAAGCGTCCGCCGGCAAATTGCTCATTCAAACGGGAAGCTAAAGCCGTCAAGGTATGATAGCTTAAATGTTGTTGCATATACCAACCTTAGCTTCGGGTATGGATTGCTTGTACCGGAGGCAAGCCATTGAGTTTGTTGATGATATTCATCACTGCTTTAACGTCGGCTTCGCAGTAGCGTTGGATGCGCTCATAATCTTTTTCATGGTGGAAACAATGACCGACTTTAGAACCGTCTAAGTCTCCCTTCGGGGATTCTATCCCTAAAACAGAAGCGATTAAGTCGAGTCGGGTATAGTTTTTTTGGTCGCCGAATTTCCAGAGTTCCAAAGTATCTATATGTGGTAAGTCCCAAGGGCGTTTATTGTAAAATACAAACGGATTTTTAAGGGGAAGAATACCGTTTGCCGCAAACCTACGACAGATGTAAGGAAGATCAAATTCTTTGATATTATGTCCGCAAAAGCGATGAGTGGCATCCGAGTTCTTTGCGAAATGCTTGACTGCCATATCATAGAAGGCTTCCAATACCTTTTTCTCTTCAATATCGAAAAAAGTTTTTATATAGGCTTCACTGTTGTTTTTTTCATCAAATCTCAGAAAACCGCAACTAATACATATAATCCGTCCGAATTCGCCAAAAATGGCGGCACGTTCGGGGTAAGAGGTAGCAGGAGTTAAGTCGGTATTAGCATTACGGTACAGGGCTTCATGCTTCCTATTCCAATGGTCTTGCCACTCGGGGGACAGTTCCTCATAGGTAGGAGTAATGGAAGCCGTTTCTATATCAATGAATAAAAAATGTTCAATATCGTTTATCTTGAAAAGCATAAATCAAAGCGCACTCGGATATATTCTTGAAACGAATGCGCATCAAAGTTAAGTAAATTAACCATTAAACACCTTTTGTTTGGCAAAATTGGGCTATACTTTACCCAATTTAAGTCCTTTGAAATGTTTGATCCCCGCCATCAATCGGAAATAGTAGGGGGTCGGACTGTTTTCGGTTTTGGGTTTATAAGGACCGCATAACACTGGGAAGTACATCACTCGGCGGTGGCTGTTGGTACCTTTTACCGGACTTGATTCTACGCGATGCCACATTCTACCGTCGTGTACGGTCAGGTCGCCGGGTTCAGTTTCTACCGGAATTTCTCGGGGGTCAGCATCCGTATCAAAGAAATATAGTTTCTTAAAGAAGAAAGAAAATAAATTCTGAGTATGAGTTCCTGGAATCAACCGTAGACCGCCGTTAGCTAATGGATTCGGGTCTAAATGTAATCCAACATTCAGCATGGGACGTATTTTTTCCAAGTAAGCCACTTCGCGTAGGGAATCGGTGTGCCAACCCAAGGTTTTATATTTAGAATCTAAGGTATTGACATAATGACTGAAAACCACACCGTCTTTTTCATATTCGCCTAAACGCCCATTTTCAATTAAACCAATGATAGGTTTCATGCGTTCCGAATTGATAACCTGATGAACCGCATTACAAAATTTAGATGTAAAGGGCATCCGTTGAACAATCGTTTTACCATATTCATCTACACCGAATTTAATCGGGATTCCATTTACAATCGTCCTTTTTTCAGCAACGATGCGCTGATCCATTTCCGCTAATTGGTTTTTGATTTCTTCCACTTCGGTGGGTGAAAGAAATCCCTTAAAATGGATAAACCCGTTGCGGTCAAAGAAGGCTTTTTGGTCGGGAGTAATTTCTTTTCCGAGCGTATGTTTCTGATATCCGATGGATTCAGCGTTTTTAAGGAGTTGCTCTCTGTCTATGCGATGTGCCATAATATATTAATTCTTTTTTGTGAAAAAGGAGTGAGTAGGATGCAAATTTCGTAGTCTTTGACGTTATTACCAATTAAGAATGAATCTAATTAACTAAACTTTACGCTTATGTTAATTATTTACTAAAATTCATTTATGGCTTAGGATAATAATACGGTGTAATGACGCGTTACATTGATATAACTATTCTCATTTTTGGCTTCCAACCCCATGATCGCAATGATACCCGACTTTAATTAAAAGATGATGCAGGATGTGTACTTCAGTACACCTAATCTGTACTGTGCTTTCATTCATGTTTAATTATTTTTCATTATTTAAGTCTCGATCTGTTTCTTGGGACGATCTCGTCTTTCGCGGACGAAACAAAGCCTACGGTGCATACGAATTGCGCCAAGTTTATCCCCGACATCTACGTACAGCAATGCTATGGATGCTGGGAGGAGTATCGATTATAAGCGTGAGTCCCTATGTTGTTCAATCTTTGCATGATGAACGGGCTTCTATTTTAGTTGATGATACCATCATGGTATTAGAACCTGCTCCGGTCATTGATGCAAAAAATGAACCTGAACCCATGCCTGAGCCTCGCTCAATGCCCAAACCCCCTGCTTTGGAAACGATGCGGTTTACTCCGCCGGATGTAGTACGAGAAGATCAAGCTCCAAACCTTACTCAAACCATTCATGCTATCAATGAATTAGAGGGGGCAGTAGTTGGTGTTGCAGATCAAAGCGGTGATAAAACAGAAGGTTTACCGGATATATCTTCTTTTTCGGAAGGTCTGGGTATCGGAGATGCTACGCCTGTTGAAGTAAAACCGGCTTTAGAGGAAAAAGAACCCAACCCTTTAGAACCCGAATTTAATGATATTGAACCGAACGCGGTGAATCTGTCAGAAATTCGGCGACAAATCCGTTACCCTGATATTTTACGAGAAACAGGGATGCAGGGTAAGGTGTATTTGCGACTATTGATTGACAAAGAAGGAAACGTAGTTAAACACTATTTGGTGAGGACGGCTCATCCTTTGTTCACGGAAAGTTGCCTAAAAGAGGTGTACAAAATAAAGTTCACACCGGCAATCCATAAAGGTAAGCCCCGTAAAACATGGGTTTCAATTCCTTTCGATTTTAAGCTGAATACTCGTTCAAACTAAAATTTATTTGGCAATAGCGTTCTCCCTCCGAAGATCATTTGGAGGGAGTTTTATGATTGATCGGATGCCGTCTTTTTGAAGAGTGATTGAACAAAGGCTTTGGGATCAAATAATTGAAGGTCTATCATCTTTTCACCTACACCGATGTATTTTACGGGTATTTTGAAACGATCACTGATGCCAATCACAACACCACCTTTTGCGGTACCGTCTAATTTCGTTAATGCTAATGCGGTTACTTCGGTAAATTCCATGAATTCCGCCGCTTGTTGAATGGCATTTTGACCGGTTGAGGCATCTAAAACCAATAAAACTTCGTGCGGTGCTTCAGGAACAAACTTTTGTATCGTTCGCTTAATCTTTGCCAGCTCGTTCATCAAATTTTTCTTGTTGTGTAATCGACCCGCAGTATCAATGATGACTACATCATAACCACCTTCTGTGCCGACCTTTGCCGCTTCAAATGCAACAGAACCCGGGTCAACGCCCATGCCTTTTTCCACAATATCAACATTTACCCGTTGCGCCCAGACTTTTAATTGTTCTACGGCTGCTGCACGAAAGGTATCCGCTGCGCCTAAAAGGACTTTACTACCTGCTTCTTTGAATTGGAAGGCTAATTTACCAATGGTAGTTGTTTTACCAACACCATTCACACCAACGACCATTAAAACATAAGGTACTTTTTTACCATCGGAAGTAAAGGTCTGAAAGGAAGTCAGCGAATCGGGGTCAAAGGAAGTCTTGCTTTCCGCAAATAAGAGACTGATTTCATCTCGAAGAATATCGTCTAATTCATCGGTAGAAACGTATTGATCTCGGGCTACACGAGCGCGAATGCGATCAATGATTTTAACGGTTGTTTCAACCCCGACATCAGCAGAGACTAAGATTTCTTCTAATTCATCCAATACTTCATCATCTACCGTTTTTTTTCCTCGGATTAAACGGTTGATACGAGATAAGAGACCGACTTTGGTTTTTTCAAGACCTTCTTCGAGTCGTTCTTCTTTCTCCTTATCTTTTTTCTTAAAGAAATCAAATAAGCCCATGCGAGTGCAAAGTAATTCTTTTTCCAGCTATAATCAAAATATTATTGCCGGCTTGAATTCAGTTTTCCCGCAATAATTTCTATTACATCAACAAGTATTACCTTATTTTATGTTTCTCATGTTGTATTTTCTTGTAGTAGTGCAAGTATAGGTAACTGCTTAAACACTACTCCTTGCATTTTTGATAGAATTCTTGATGGAATTCAATAAGTTGTTGGAAATGCTGAACTTTTTGAATCCTTCCTTAACTAAATCACGTAGCGATTTCTCAATCTTATACTGTTCTAAACAGTAATTGCAGTTGCTAATCATCGCTTGGACTTCTTGTTCTTTGCGTTCGTCCATCTCACCGTCTAAGAGGGCTTCTAATTGAGCAATGATTTCTTCACACTCGGCATCTGTGTAGGGGGAATCTGCCCGATGAACCCCGTATTGCGAATTGGTTGTACTGGTCGAATTCATGATTCGATAAAAATATAGCTGTTAAAGGTTAAGAATATAGTTTGGTTTAGTCTTCCACATTATATCCCAGTGTCAACGCGTAACCGGAAAGCATATCTCTAAGCATTTTACGCGCGCGGTGCAGTCGGGAACGAACCGTACCGATGGGTATATCAATAATTTTGGCAATTTCTTCATAAGTAAACTCCTCAATATCACAAAGGATGATGACGATCCGAAAGTCTACCGGTAGGGAATTGAGTGCTTTCGCTACTTCGTCTCCAATAAGCCCGCGAAATATTTTTTCCCGTGCATCTATCGAATCTACATAAGAAGATTTACCGGTATTAAGAAAGGTCTCCGCTTCTTCGTAGTCTATCTTATTCGGTTCTTTGGACGCTTTTCGATAAACGTTGATGAATGAATTTTTAAGAATCCGAAACAGCCATGCCTTTGCATTCGATCCTCGTTCATAGGAATGGAAGAAACGATAGGCTTTCAGATAGGTATCCTGTACTAAATCATTGGCATCGTCTTCGTTATTGGTTAACCGGTAACCGAAATGATACAATGATTTCAGGTGTGGCAACATTTCTTTTTCAAACAATGCCAAATCGGCTTCGCTCATGATGGGAGCGGAGCTGTTTTCAGGGGGAGATTCCTCAGTCTGAAATTGATCTATGTTTTCGCCTTCCACTAATAAGGACGTTGACATATGGGTAAATGAGGTTTAGTTTAAGGGTTGATTCAGAATATTTTCAAGGTATTTGTACTTGCTTCTTGCGGTTTTTAAGAAATAATCTTGAGCAGAAAACGGTACTTCTCCATTCGTTAAAGGTTTGAAGATATATCTTTGGTCTGCTTGCAAATAGCGTGCTTTTTGATTGTCTCGAAAATAGGCATCCAGAATGTGTAACACGTATTGTTTCAAATCCGTGTCCTTAATTGGGAAAATAACTTCGATTCTTCGGTTTAAGTTCCGTTGCATCCAATCAGCACTTCCGGCATAAATGTGGGTTTCGCCGTTAAATTCAAATGAATACAGACGACAATGTTCTAAAAAACGCCCGACAATGCTCCGAACAGTAATATTTTCACTCATTCCTTCGATTCCCGGCATTAAACAACAAATCCCGCGTACCAAACAATCTATTTTCACACCATGTTTCGACGCATGATACAGGGCTTTTATCATCTCGGGATCAACGAGCGAATTCATCATCAAACGAATACGAGACGGATTATCGGTGGTATGATGATTGATAGCCTCGGATATTAATTTCTTAAAATGATCCCGCATATTCAAAGGTGCCACGTAAATCGAACGCCATTGCTTTTGCCCTGAAAATCCCGTTAACACATTAAATAGTTCGGCGATGTCGGCACCAATTTCACGGTCAGCCGTCAGATAACTTAAATCCGTGTACAGAAATGCTGTCTTTTCATTATAATTGCCCGTCCCTAAATGTACGTATGGGCAAATTACTCCGCCTTCATTTCGTAAAATTAAGGTCATCTTACCATGTGTTTTCAAACCGATCATTCCATAAACAACGTTAGCCCCGGCACGCTCTAATTCTTTAGCCCGCAGAATGTTTAGTTCTTCACTAAAACGGGCTTTCAATTCAATAAGAGCCGTTACTTGCTTACCGTTTTCCGCCGCTTCGATCAATGATTGTATAATCGGTGAGCGGCTACTGGTACGGTAAAGCGTCATTTTTATAGCAACAACAGCAGGATCGGATGCGGCGGATTTGATAAATTCCACAACGGGATTAAAACTGTCGTAGGGATGAAAAAGCACAATATCCTTACTTTTAATCGCCGAAAAAATATTTTCCGATTTCAAAAATGCCGGATGAACGACTGGTGTAAAAGGTTCGTCTTTCAAATCAGGATCATCTATTTGATCCATTAGTTGCATGAAGTTATTGATGGCAAGTGGTCCGTCTATCGAATAAACATCTTCTTTGCCCAGATCGAAGGCTTCTCGGAGAAAATGTACCTGTTCTTCCTCCATTTTATTACTTACCTCTAATCGGATGATTGAACCAAGCCTTCTTTTTCGCAATTCTTTTTCGATGAGTTTTAGCAAGTCATCGGCTTCTTCTTCGGCAATGTCCAAATCGGCGTTGCGTGTGATCCGAAATTGCGAAATGCTTACGATTTTCATATTCGGGAACAGTGCCTCGATATATTCTTCGATGACTTCCTCCAAAAGTACAATGTCTAAGCCCGGATTATTTTCAAAGACAATGAACCTACTGATGCTATTAGGGATCGGTACAAAAGCCAATTTAGGTTCATTTTTGGAGTAGGGGACTTTCAATTCCACCAAAAAATTAATGTTTAAGCCTCGAAGCAAAGGGATCGGATGGGCGGAATCTATCGCTATCGGCGTTAAGACCGGAAAAATCTGATCCCGAAAGTAGGTTTCGATGTATTCCTTCTGCTTCGGGTTCAGTTGTTTAAGGCTTCTGAAAAAAACTTTGGCTTTACGGAGTTTGGGCAGAATATCTTTTTGAAGCGTTCGTGCATGGCGTTCCAATAAGGGTTTGAGCGTCCCATAGATTAAATGGAGCTGTTCGGCGGGTGTCATCCCATCGGGAGAACGTTCAAATATATGAGAATCAATCTGTTCCTTTACACCTGAAACCCGAATCATAAAGAACTCATCCAAGTTAGAAACAAAGATGGATAAAAACTTCAGCCGTTCCAATAATGGATGATCATCATTTTCTGCTTCTTCCAGTACCCTTTCGTTGAATTTTAGCCAACTGAGTTCTCGGTTTATGTATATTTTTGTTTCCGTTTTTTCCATATCGTTGTGCGTTCAGAAATAAATCATGTTCTCGTCATTCGGTTCAGTGCTATTGGGGATGTGTTGTTAACTACGCCGGTTTTGCGTCAGTTAAAAGTTCATTTTCCCCAAGTTAAAATCAGCTTTTTAGTTAAAAAAGCCTATCTACCGCTTCTGGAAGCTGATCCTCATATATATCAATTAATACCTTTTACGGGAGATTTGAATCGGACGATAAATGATTTGAAAAAAGTGCCGTTTGATTATGTGATTGATTTGCAGGCGAATATAAAAAGTTTGCGCATAAGGCGTGCATTAAATTCGGGTAGTAGTCATGTTAATAAATGGAATTTAACCAAGTGGCTGATGGTCAACTTCAAAAAGAAAGCAACCATTCCCCATATCGGATCGCGCTATTTGGAAACCTTACAACCACTTGGCATCTTTTCAACCGATTCGCAACCGCATCTACACTTTTTACCCGAACATGAATCGCAAGCAGTTCATCTGATAAACCCTTTACAAGGGCAACCGTTTTATGGTCTGGTGTTAGGGGCTACATACGCAACCAAACGTTGGATTGATGATTATTTTTTAGAATTCATAGACCGTATGGCTATGCCGTTGGTTCTTTTGGGTGGTCAATCCGAAGCTACATTAGCTCAAAGGATCATAGATTCAGTTTCCGTACCGATTATCAATGCCGTAGCCCAAACTGATTTATTGACTTCCGCTGCCATCATCAAACAATGTAGTTTTTTGGTTACACATGATACGGGCATGATGCACATGGCGGATGCTTTCGAAATCCCATGCGCAGTCATCTGGGGCAATACCGTGCCGGAGTTTGGTTTTGAACCTATACATACCAAATATATAAACCTACAAGTTAGTGATCTGGCTTGTCGACCTTGTTCTAAAATAGGTTTTCAAGCCTGCCCGAAAAAACATTTTCGTTGTATGAAAGATCAAACACCCGAAGCGGTTGCAACGGCTATTCAGGATTGGTTAAAAGAATAATATATAATAATATTATATTAAATAATAAATTATCTAATTATCGAATAAAATTCAACAATTAGATAATAAAAATATTTCTTAAATTATATTTTCATATTGTAAGCGATGATGAATCAGGTTATTTTCAGGAGGAAGGTTGATGTTTTGACGAAGTCAATTTTGGTAGGCATTTGCCTTTTAAGAACGCTGAAAACGGCTTCAATTTTTCTTCGCGTGCGGATTTTTTGGGCATGGGCTTCACCTTCGGCATAAGTCATTTGGGTGGTGTATCCAAAAGATTTTGACCTTAAATAAGGCACTTCATAATCAGTTGCTTTCGGTAGTTCTATCACTTTTTAGATACACTACCGTCATTTGTTGCCATTTTGGACTTTTTCGGATGGGGTCGAGCTGAATTTTTTGATCTTGCAATTGTTTTTCGTGTTTAGCACTGTCATCGGCTTTATCGGCAAGCAACCGAGAGTCAAGCGGTAATGCGAAATTAAATTCGGCTAAAGCGGTTACATCATGGATATTTCCATCAGAAAATTCGTATTGAACAATCAGTTTATTTTGCGCATCCACGACGATGTGTAACTAATAACAGAAGAAATATTGTCGAAATGAAGCGTAATAGCCCCAATGAACGGTATTATCACAAGAAAATCTGTTGATGTTAACATTTTTTAATAGAGCAAGTGGGCAAGCATCTATAATAAATAGTTCTTGGGTACAACGATGGTAAATAACAATCAGTCGGGAAAGTCGCTTGATGTCAGCCTTCAATCTTTGAATCCGCCGTGCCATCCGTGGATTCGGAAACAGAACAAGGGAGGAATTGTTCCGCCTTTAATCTACGGATGGCACGGCGGAAGCTTCCTTGTTCACATAAAAAAGCAGTTATATAAATATACAGAATAGTCGTGTCGGAAACTTTTTGATTTCCGTGCGGTTTTTTAGCAGTATTTATGCTACAAAATAGCTCAATCAGGCTGTAAATTACTTTCAATTGCAAAGAGGTCATGTCTTGTATATGTTTCTCAACACAAATATATGACTCCTATTATTTTTTATCCACAAATTGCGAATAATTTATTTGCAAGCCGAGTGTATCGTTGTTCACCGCACGGGGATTGATAAGGCTTTCTATAAAAAGCAGACGGAAAGCCAAACTTCAAGGACGTTTCGGATGAAATTTGATACCTTAGACCAAATGGAGAACGAAAAAGACCCGGAACGATTCGAGCGTATCGCTGAACGGCACGACTGTTACGCTAAAAAGTTAGAAAGCCGGTATGAAGATAAATTTATCGAAACCGTGTACGACCCAAAAGAACGGAGAATCGTTAGTAAGACGGTAAACGGAATTAAGGTCAAATAGTAGTTTATAGTATCATTGACTAAATGACTACTATATGAAAGATACTAAAAACGTAATTTTGGTGTACCACCCCTTAAAAACGCGAAAAACCCCTTGATTATCAAGGGGTTTTATGAAGACTTTGTACTCCGTAAGGGAGTCAGACCTTATTAAATAATATAATATAAATGATAGATAATGTAATAATTCGATTCTGATTATCAGCAAATTAGGTTATTAGAATAGGCAATATATCATCAAATAGTAGGTTTGAATCCTAAATAATACTAATATATTTCGTAAGCATTTTCGTAAGCACGGTGTTAGGTGTATATTGCATCAGTTTTTCGTACTCCAATATGAAGTCTTATTTTTACCTTGATAGACATGGCTCAAAAATCGATAAACCATTCGTGCTAATGTGCCGAGTCAGTATCTCAAAAGGCAAACAAGATAATAAATATATCTACCAACATGTAGTTTTTTCAACGGGATATTCTTTATCTCCTAAATTTTGGGATGACGAGAAAAAGCAAGTTCGTAAATCATATGTTGATTACTATTTGATTGAATCAAGAATAGCAGAAATCAACAAAGACGTAAAAACAATCGAAACAAAGTCTAAGGTCAACGGCACAGACCTTTATACCGACTTGCTTAACCATTTTAAGCCTGCTAAAAAAGAAGCTGTTAAGCCGATACCCCAACCCGTTGAATGGATTACCGATTATTTGGAGCGTAAGAAATCAGTTCTTAAAGCGGGAACTATTAAGAACTATCGGAATGTGCTTAATAAACTAATCTCCTATCAATCGGATAACGATTCGATCATCACTTGGGAAATGTTAGATTATTCTTTCCTTGAACATTTTACAATGTATCTGATAGAGAAATACAAAAGTGAAAACTCGTACACTGCTAAGATTATTAAAACGATCAAAGACTTTATTACCGCGTCGGTTAATGAAGGGATGAACGTTAACCCGAATTACAAAAGATTTAATCCTACCTACCTTAATACGGAGACCGATCATATTGCCCTTTCGTTGGATGAACTCAAAGCACTTATTCATCTTGACTTATCGGAATCCCCAAGATATGAAAATGTACGGGACTTGTTTGTATTCATGTGTTTGCTGGGGCTTAGGTATTCTGACCTTAAACAACTCCGAAAAGAACATATCAAACATAGTAGTAATAATGTGCCGTATCTTGAAATTAGGCAGGTAAAAACGGGGGAACAGGCTTTCCCCTTACTTCACCCGAAAGCATTAGAACTATGGGAACGTTATAAATATGATTTCAAAGTACCCTCCGACGTTGAAATTAACCGTATCATCAAAGAAGTGGGTAAGATGGCAGGTATTGTTGCCGTCGAAATCACTACCAAAAAAATTGGTAATGAAGTCCAAACCGAAAATGTACCCCGTTGTGAGATGATTTCTTGCCATACGGCACGCCGTACCTATGTAACGTTACACAGCACCGTAGCCCAAATCCCAACCGAAACTTTATCCAAACTTACGGGACATAGTAATATTGCCATGACCCAACAATACAACAAATCTAAGATTGACTCTTACGTAGATATTGCTTCTCAATACATCAAAAACTTAAACTTGTAATGGAAAAACCTACCAATGATTTACCCGATGAACCGATAACTATTTACCTTAAAGGTGTTTTTAACGGTTACTTATTGGGTATTAAACCCATTTTTGAATTTGATACTGAAAAACAACTTTACTACTTTGAACTAAAAGGGTATCGTATTTATGGGTGGACGGACGTTGACAATCACACTAAATCCAGCACACTTACTACGCCTTATCAAACAATGTTCAAAGACGAACTTCAAGAAGATTACCAAAGTATATGGAGAAAAAAGTATGCTTTTCAATTACTGTATCCAGATAAAATATTCCCGAATAAAGATTTATGGGTTATTACAGAAACAGACTTAAAGACATTATTCGATAATTTGGTTTTATACGATGAATCATTCGGAGAAATGATTTTATCTTTAGTAGATGACCTTAACTTGAAAATACGTATCCCTTCCCTTAAACTATTATTTATCAAGGTACTTTTCGCTGAAAATGCACTGGTGCAAAATTTACCATATTTTGAGTCTGAAACAGAACGAACCCACTTTAAGGATACTTTACGATACTTCAAATTCGGTATTCAGTATCGTATTAAATCGGCTATGGAGCAAAACGGTTACATCCGTTCCGATATTACAGGTCTTAAAGCAATAGATTTTCCAATATTTGATCTTTCCCCTGACCAAGCCAAAGAATACGAAACCCGAAAAGCCCAACTCCAAATGCCTACCAATCCTACCCAATCCAAAATTCGCATTATTTCAAAGGTGGAGAAGGATTCAGATGTAACTAAGGCGGATTTACATCGTGTCATTATCGCCCTGCATGAATTGAATTTTTTTACCGATGAACACGGCGGTAAAATCAGCCTTACGAAAGTTGAAAAAGCCTTTAATGACTTATTGGGATGTAATTTTTCTGATGGTGATAGAGCGAATATTCGTAACGCTAAGGAAAAAGCTACCAACGAAGAAATATTTGATAACTTAAAGGGTGCTTTGAATCAGTATATCACCAGAAAAAATAACGACAACAAAAAGAATAAGAAAAATTAAGGCGATGCCGTATATGTAGCTATACAAATCGTTTCCGCACTTGCGCATAATTTTGTGTTATTAAATAGCATCACTAAATAACTGTGATCTTATTTGAGATAGTAACTTTTTATGATATGGGTAGTAGTTGCTTATTATTTGCACTCAAAAGATTTCATATAATAGGCGAATCGCTAAACTTCCATAAAGTTTGTTACTATGTATATTTCAAATGTTAAGAAATATACACAACTTTTGCGAATAACATATAGTCGCTGGTATCTTTGTCAAACAATTAACCAACTGAACTAATATGGCACAAACGCCGAATAACCATCCAAGCCACAACGGTCGAGCGGAAAATGCCGTTCCCGTAAATTTCAAAGCCTTACAAACCGAGCTAAGGCATCAAAACGAAAACCTTGTTTTACGGTTTGAAAACATGGAATCCCTCATAACAGATTTGGTTGCAAAAGTGCAAACTTTAACCGAAAGCGTCCAAACAGTACCCGCCGAATCCACCCCTTCAACTTCCCCTGACGATTACCTTCGCACCAAAGAAGCCGTAGCCTTTTTAGGTATAGCCGAATCTACTTTCAACAAATACTTGTACGAAGGTAAGATCACCGCCTACAAATTCGGTGTAAAGCTAAACAAATTCAAGCGTTCTGACCTTATCGAGTTCCAACGTAACTACCTCCGTAAAGTTTAACTAATCCCTATCATACCGTCATTAAAACAACATACCCCGCTTTCGGGCGGGGCAGTTAAACTTATGTTTTTGCTATGGCAAATTTAGACATTTTCGATGATAAGGACATGGAGGAACGGATTAAAAATTCTGTTTTTCAGAATAATTACAATCTAAATGATGATCTATTCATTACGAAACCTGCCTCCACTTGGATCAAAGAAGCATCCGAAAAACCGATACCCCGTATGCTATTTGATGCCTTTTTCTTTGAAGGTGAAGTTTGTATCTTATTCTCCGATACCAACTTAGGTAAGTCTATTTTAGCCGTTCAAATCGGAAACGCTATTAGTTCAAATAAACCTATTAGCGGTTTTCGATTAGAAGGTGGTGGACAGAAAGTTATGTACTTCGACTTTGAATTAACGGATAAACAATTTGAAACCCGTTATACAGATAACTATACGAATCCATTTTTATTTAGCCAACAGTTCTTACGTTCAGAAATCAATACCGATTTTGATTTACCCAACGGTTCATCTTTTGAAGATGTTTTAATCCCCAAATTAGAAAGCCAAATCATCGCACAACAAGCCAAAGTAATTATCATTGATAATCTTACCTATTTACGTGATGAAACTGAAAAAGCAAAAGATGCTTTGCCATTAATGAAGGAACTAAAGAGGCTTAAAAATCAACATGGATTATCTTTATTGGTCTTAGCCCATACACCAAAGCGTGATCTCAGTAAACCATTATCGGTGAATGATCTGCAAGGGTCGAAGATGCTTAGTAACTTTTGTGATTCCATTTTTGCCATTGGCGCGGGATTAGGACAAAAAGGGATTCGATACCTAAAACAGATCAAACAACGTAACTGTGAGCAAATATACGACGCTAACAATGTATGTATCTGTCAGATCACTAAGCCATCCAATTTTTTAGGCTTTGAATTTCAGCGTTACGGTTGTGAAAGCGAATTTCTAAAGGCAGAATCCGATAGTAAAGGGAAACATTCTCAATGGAACGAGATCATCGAATTGCACAAAGAAGGTAAATCGTATGAGGAAATCAGAAAGCAACTTGATATAGGACACAAACAGGAAGTTGGACGGGTGATTAAACGTTACGAAAAAGAACAAGCCGAATTAAAAGACTTATAAAATGAATACATGGTCGTAACACCGTAACAAGTTTAACAGCTATTGTTACGAATGTTACGGTGTTACGATCATACATTGGAGTAACTTAAATGTATCACTTATGCCTACTTTACAATTTTCCAAACGCCGTACATCCGTCCCGAATTGTCCGTGTGGTAAGTCAAACAAAGACGGAAAATTTGTCCCCTACGAAGGCTTTACCGAATGTGGTTACTGTCATGCTTGCGGTGAAACCTTCCTGCCGAAAAATTCTGAAATTAACACCCGTGCTACTATCCCACTGTCCCAAAATTATAACACCTATGGGACGGTGGGACACTTTGGGACAGGTGAAATAATAAGCCCATTTTCGGAAATTCATTTTGATTTGTTTCGTGGAAGTTTGAAAGGATATGCTAACAACCGATTCATTCAATATTTGCAAACCATATTTGAACCGCCATCAGTAAAACAAGTGGTTGAACGGTACTTTATCGGTTCATCCAACTTTTGGCAGGGTGCAACCGTTTTTTGGCAAGTGGATGAAAAGGGAAAAATCCGAACGGGTAAGATCATCCCATACGACTCCGTAACGGGAAAACGTTTCAAAGAGCCTAACCATGTGCAATGGGTACATTCGGTTATGAATATCCCCAACTTTAACCTAAAGCAATGCCTTTTCGGTGCGCATTTATTGCACGAATACCCGAAACATGCTATCGGATTAGTGGAAAGTGAAAAGACTGCCATAATCGCATCGGTTTACCTTCCTGATGTGCTTTGGTTGGCTACCGGAGGGAAATCCAACCTTAACCTACCCCTTTTGCTACCGTTGAAAGGCAGACAGGTAACGTTATTCCCTGACACCAACGCCTTTACCGAATGGTCAACCAAGATTAAAGAACTGCAAAAGGCTTTACCCCAAACATCTTTTTCGGTTTCGGATGTGTTGGAAGGTAAAGATGTAACCGATGATGAACGTAAGGCAGGCTTGGACATAGCAGACTTTTTAGTACGTCAAAAGCCAAAGAAGCCGACTACCGACATTGCACCACCATCGCTGGGAAACACGGTAAGCATTCCCAATGAAGCCGATAACTATCAAGTCTTAACCGAATACTTAGACACGGCAAACCTCACCGTTACCGAACCCGTATTCTATCCATTTGAACATCCGATTTACGCAACCATCCGCCCGAAACATCCCCAAAAATTTGATGAAAACGGATTGATACCCAAACGTCAAAAGGAACTTAGGAAAAAGGGATTATACGCTACGGATTTGCGTTACTTTGAATTTGAGACGCTACTAAAAGCCTTCGGATTGAAAGATGCTTTAGTACACGTACAGCATCAAACCCGAATCTGTCAACCCGAAAAGTACGTGCTGTATCCGTCGTATCTTACTTTTGTTAACGGACTAACGAAACAAAACCCGTAACTTTGTCTTATGGAATCCTTTAATCGAAATGACCGCTTACCGCACTTGGAACGGATGATATTTGACTTAGCAGAAGGCAAGATCACGGAAAAGAAAGTCCGTAAGGAATACGATAAGGACGGCGAACTGATGCGCCAAACGGAAATCGTTACCGAAAAACTGCCTGACCATCGGTTAGTTTTATTTCTGCTATCCAAGTTAGACCCCTTCTACTCCAAAGAAGGCGGTAACGATGATATAGCGTACATTTATGAAGCCGACTAAACGAACGCGGGTTCATCTACTTTTTCGGTTTCAAAGGTGATAGCCGGTAAGCCTGCTACTATATCCACCGTTTGGATGCTTAGGTTAATGACGCTTAGGAGTAAGTCCAAGATATAACGTGGGTTGCCCACTTCATCCGCCCAATCGTTCGGATTGTTGACGATACCGCTTTCCTTATGGGTGGTGATGGCATAGCGTTCCATAATCCATTCAATAGCACTTTTGCCGTTAACGATGTATTCGTAGGCTTTGGCGGGGATGTTTTCAATCTTGATTTGGCTATTGTAAAGGATGGTATCCTTACGGTCTTTGGCGGGGAAACGCATCTTTTCGACGGTGAAAAATCCCTTTTCAGCACCCGTAACCGTTACCCCTTCATACGGCGGGAGGGCTTCATATCCCACGTGAAGTTCCGCTAATTTGCGCCCTGCATTGCTGAACGCCCAAAATTCCCGTACATCATCCACTAAAGGCAGGCGGGGAAGCATCTTTTTCAAGTCATTGGCAAAGGTTTCACGGTAGGCGGAGCAGTGTAGGAAACCATACACATAATAGAAAATAGCATCCAAGACTGCGGTTATAAGCCCGACGTGCCGAAGTAAATTTTTTTTTTCTAAATTAGCATCATGGAACGCAATTTCTTGCTTTTACAACCGGATGCCGAAGATAATCTCTTTATTTCCGGCGTATTGAAAAGCCCTTTAAGATTGGCTAAAATGTTAATTTATTCCTTATTTCAGGAGCAATACACCATCACTGCTAAACATTTGGATGATATAAAACTGTATTCCGCCGGACTTAATCGTGCGATAGCTTTGGAGTCCGCGTATGCTTTAGCAGGATATGCTAAGACGCAGTTTACCTTTCAGCAATTTTTTCATAATTCCTTCAAAGCCCGTCAAGGTAAAGTGCTGGAAGCCCTGATGCAACACATACTTACAGCATTCAAATTCTGCGAGGAAGTTCCTCTCAAGCCCTCAAATCAACAAGAATTAACGAAAAGGCTTTTTAGGCTTTCTGAAGTCAGTAATAGGGATATTGATGTATTGGGCTATAATCAAGAAAAGCAACGAAGTATTGCTATTCAACTGCGGTCCCGAGATAATACCGGTGGTACTACTGCAAAAGGCTCTTTAGCAAGTTGGATCAAAGAGTATTTACATGACAAAATCGAACCGTTAGAGCCTATGCTTTATATTGTTGGAGTTTGGGATGGTATGGATCAACAACAAAAGAAATCTACGGTAAAAGAACTTTGGAAATCATTACAAGATGTAATCCAAACTAATGAAGGTACATTTAATCAAGAAATCGAGCAAGGGATTCGATTAACGAATCATTTACATATTCGGTTGTGCTATGGATACACCAGTATTTTACAAGCTGTTTATGATTGGTTTGAATTTCAAGATGAAACCAAGCTTGAAGCAATAAATACTACTGTAAATCGGTTAATGAATTGGGACGATCTTTGGGTATCTTATGCAGTTGCAAGCCTTGAAATCGGGCAGTTACATACCCACAAGCAAACCAATATTTCGATATTAAACGAAAAAGTACCTGTATCTGAATTTGACAAGGCTCAAGATCAGGATATTCACGTTTTTATTCATGAATTAGCCAAGCAAACTGCCCTTCAGTGGAAAGAAAATACTTTACCGTTACCTTCTCTTCAAGAGAATATATTTTACCTTCGTGATTTACTCTATCTTAAAGCGATCTATCACCGGTTTAGTAGAAAAGACATTCGAGACATCTTGAAAAACATTAACAAGTAAATGAGTTCCTTATTCCCCGCCGTCATAAATTGCACCGACATATCTTCACAATATCAACCCACTCTAATCTCATTCCGTGACTTAGTTCCGCAGATCAGTAGTACGACCTATTTAACGCATGGGTTGTATTATTATCCTGCTAAGTTCATCCCGCAGGTGGTTCGTTATGCGTTGGAAGCGTACAGCAAACAAGGTGATTGGGTTTTAGACCCTTTTGGCGGTTCAGCGACCGTGGGCTTGGAAGCTGTTTTAACGGGACGTAAGGCTATTTTAACGGACTTGAATCTGTTACTGAATCATATTGTACCGCTTAAAATCTTATCCGTACAGGAGACTTTATCTTATGCGACTTTAACGGAACGGTTAAACAGTATTAACACACAATTACTTTTCCGCCCGAACTGGTCAAACATTTACTACTGGTACGATGAGGCTATTTTAGAAACATTAGGGCATTATTGGGGTTGGGCGAAAAGTCAACCGGATGATGTTTATAAACGCATATTTGAAGCTGCTTTACTTCCATTATCTAAATACTATTCCCGTACCGAGCATAAAGCTCCCAAACTTTTCAGTTCTCCAGCTAAAAGAGCTTTAATGATTGAAATTTTAGCCTCTGACTGGAAAACGACTTTAGCACAAAAGTTCAAAACATCAGTTTATTCCATCTTTCAAGACCTGCAACGCTTACAAACAACCTTAAAAGGACAAACGCCCGAAGTTCTTTTTCAAGGTGGGGTAGATGCTTCACGGTTTGACTATACCTCCTTTAATCAGGAAACAAGCCTGATTATCACTTCTCCCCCCTACTTGCAAGCACAGGAATACATCCGTACTTTCAAATTAGATTTATTCTGGTTAGGATATTCGGAAACAGATGTTAAGGCTTTAAGTCAATTAGAAATTCCTTATCGTAAAGCTACCCGAATCGTAGAAACTCCGACCTTAAACCAAGTCCGTGCTTCATTAGAGCGACCTGATCTAATAAAGCTGTTAGATGCTTACTTCGACCATACCTTACAAGCCTTAGACCAAGCTACTCAAACCCTTCAAAATGGGGGACGTTTAGCATTATTCGTCGGCAACCCTAAAGCCGATGGTATTGAAGTTGAGACATGGCGCATCGCTTTAGAATATTTTTCTGAAAAAGGTTTTGCCTTCGAGCATATTTACGAAGACCGAATAAAAACCCGCCAACTTTTCGGGGGACGAAAAAACAAAAATCCGGAGGGTATGAAGTCCGAGTATTTATTGGTGATGATGAAATAATATAAATATAATTCCATCATTTTCCTTATTGAGAACATCAATCTATTTTCGATTATCCTACATTCGTGGAAGCGGGACGGGCTAAATCTACCACGCTAAAGGTTTCCGAATCTTCAATTTTCGATTTCTTTTTAGATACTTCGGGGTCTGAACAAATGCAAATAGCGTTTAAGGGCTTTTGAGCATATTTAGCCCATTCCCGAAGCGTCTGCCCCAATAAAGCAATGGACGGCACTAAAAACAAGATTAAGCCTTTACCGTTGGTTTCATATTCCGCAATACGGAGCGCGGTAAAAGCCTTTCCCGTTCCGCAAGCCATAATCAGTTTACCCCTGTCGTGGTTTTGGAAATAGGCATGGGTACGATTAAGGGCTTCCTTTTGATGGTCGAATAAATCCCGTTTACGGTTTAGAATATCCTCATCGGAGACGGCTTTACCGTTAATCCGTTCCTCTAATTTTGCCCAATCAATGGTACTTTCCTGCAATTCGTGCAGGCTAATGCGGTTAACAGGCGGGTCTTGGTGAATTAGTGTTTCGGTAGCGTTGGTACTCCAATTATTGGTAGTCGAAATCCAAAGTCGGTGCGCAAATTTGAGCCGTTCCCCGTCCTGCCCCTTAAATGACCTGCCGGACGTTGCGATAAAAGTATCAACGGAGTCTTTCGAGATTTGGGTTTCTTTATCGTAACACTTGCATTGAATCGCCCAAAAGTCGCCCGAATGGGTTAAGCCCACTAAGTCAATACCCAAATCTGATTTACCAAATTCAGCCCGAAACGGAAATTCATTCCATAGCCAAACCTTTTGAAAGGTATATTTATATAAGGGACTTATCAACAAAAACGCCTGCATTAAGCGTTCAAAACGGTTTCCTTTATCCCTTTGAGAAAAGGCATCTTGATGGATATTAGTAAGGATTTGGTCGAAAGTCATACGGATTTACGGCTAATGGTACTGCAAGTATAAAACGAATCGTATAACTTCTAATTAACAGACGACAAGAATTACAGCAAATATTGCAAACATTCGGAATAAACGATTTAATGTTCTTGCCTATAATCAATCAATAATGCAAAATCGTCATCAGTTAAGATTAGTGCAATGTAATTTATATGATAATGTATTATTGAAATTGTATGTAAACAATAGATTGCTAAATTTGTCCTCTGCAATACCTAAAATAAATCTTTAATATGACTAAGAATAAACTCAATCAAGAAATCCTGACCCAAGATAAATGGAATTTACATGAAAAAACCCTTGAGTTAAACGTAACTAATGAGTTACTAACGCTTGGCAGTATGTTCTTTCGAGGAATGGCAATGGATCAACTTCACGTCATTGTTAGTAATTTTCAAGATATGAATTTCGTTGGACAAAATTTTGTTATGGATGCAGTCAATAATTTAATTGAGAATAACAATATAATAAAAAATGAATTGATTTTAGATGTAGTATTTACTAATGCACTTGGATTAAGAAATAATAATTCCGATAAAATCACTGCTTCTATAATCTATAAAGTTCTGTTAGAACTTTTGCTTAATCCTACGCCTTTATGTGCAATAGGATTTCATACAAATACTGAATATGATGTTGGGGGATTTGATGTAGCTATTCGAGACCCTAATACTGAACAAATAGCTTATTATCAGTTCAAGAAAGGTGATAAATCAAAAGAAAATATTTCATTTAAGATTGATTCTGAACAGTTGTTGAGATTGAGAAGTTTGCAGTGCGATATTCATTCAAAAGAAGGAAATGAATCAAATAAATCTGTCTTGTATGCACTTCCTTTAATACCTGATTGGGAAACATTTAATACCAATGTTGGGAAACTATGTAGGATGTGCATTTTTATTTCGGTCAGCGATCTTATAAATCGTGCGGAAAAAATGAAAGTATTTTTACATGGATACGGAAAATTACATTCAATTATCGTTGATAAAAACAATATCTGGAATATTTCGATCAATTCAACTCCTTTTGATCTATCAGAAGGTCAGAATTACAATATTACACATGAAGTAATTTCCGATTTCGTTGTTGCACTTATTGCAAATGAATGTGAAATTTTTATAAAACACATGGATACGAAAGATAAAATACCCAATAGCAATATCGGAATTAAAATTCTTATTAGGATTCTATTTTTGTTTTATAAAAATTATTTATATGATTATTTTGAAATATTTTCAAAAAATGACAATAAAAAATATTCCCTAAGAAATAATGATTCATATATATTCGATGCAATAAATGAGAAGTTAAAAAAAATATTAATGGGTGATGATTTTTATGAAAAAATAAAAAATTATAATTTTAAAAACTATACATACTTGCATAAAATTAAGGCTAAAACCCCTTAATAAATTACTTTCAGCAAATCATTACCTACCGATTTATTCACAAAAATATTTTTTCCACTATATAGCTTATATTATTATTGTTGATATATATTTGCAGGCTAAATAATTAAGCTAATGAATAGGGAAAAGGTATTTTGCTTGGCGGACTGCAATAGTTTCTACGCAAATTGTGAACGGGTGTTTAATCCGAAACTAAAACATAAACCGATTTTGGTTTTATCGAATAATGACGGTTGTATCGTGGCACTGTCAAAGGAAGCGAAGGATTTAGGTATAGTGATGGGTACACCGATACACCAAGTACACGAAAATATCTTGCTACAAAATGACGTACAAATATTTTCATCCAACTACACCCTTTACGGGGAACTATCCAAACGGGTGATGTGTGTTTTGGAGTCCTTTTGTGATGAAATCGAGATTTACTCCATAGATGAAGCCTTTTTAGATTTTAGTTCGATCACCCAACATTTCAATTTAACCGAATACGGACGCAAGATACGGGCGTACCTATTGCAAGGTTTGCATTTACCCGTTTCGCTTGGCATTGCAGGGACAAAGGTCTTAGCCAAGTTAGCGAACCGACGGGCAAAGAAGGTCGAAAGTTATAACGGCGTTTATCACTTGACGGAATCGGAGCGCGTCCCCTTGCTCAAAGAAACGTCCGTTAGTGATATTTGGGGTATCGGTCGAAGGCTGACGGCACGGTTGAACGCCGAAGGTGTAAATACGGTATTCGACTTCATTAATTTAGCGGATGAAACGATCTTGAAAAATTATTCCGTTGTGGAATTGCGGTTAGCCAACGAATTACGCGGGTTTAGTTGCTTGGACTTGGACGAAATGAATAAGCCTAAAAAACAGATCATTTCGAGCCGGAGCTTTGGCGGATATGTAACCGATTACCGGTATTTGAAAGAATCCATAGCGTCCCACATTTCGAGCGCGTCGGAGAAATTGCGGGCGCAAGATTCGGTTTGCGGTTTGATAACGGTCTTCATCCAAACGAACCACTTTGCCACCCAACGCCAACAATATGCCAACTCGGCACAAATTTCTTTACCCGTTCCTACGGCGGATTTATCGGTATTGATTCATTACGCCTTAGTGGTGTTGGAACGCATCTATAAACAAGGGTACGAATACAAGAAAGCAGGCGTGATCTTGGACAAAATAACACTTGCCAATAAAGGGACGCAAAGCAATTTATTCTTAGAGAATCCTAACACTGACAAAAGCCGTGCGTTGATGAAAGCCGTTGACCGAATCAATGTACGGGACGGACGTAGAACAATCAAGATGGCAAGTTGTGGCGTGGATGATAAACGTTGGAAGATGCTTTCCGAAAAGCGTTCCCCCAACTACCTAACCGTGAGAAACGAGATACCGAAAGCAAAATTAGACTATAATCACTTTGTAGCCCATGCGTAAACTGACCGTTAGCAGTCGTTTTGAACTGCCATTAATGACGCAAAGGGTAGCGTGTGGCTTTCCAAGTCCGGCAGACCCCTATATTGAGGCGAATTTAGACCTTAACGAATTATTAATTATCAATCATTCGACTACCTTCCTATTAGAAGCAACGGGTGAAAGTATGGTAGGGGCAGGAATCTTGAATAAGGATTTACTTATCGTTGATAGTTCATTAAAACCCGAAAATAAGGATATTGTCGTAGCTATGGTGGATGGTGAATTTGTCGTTAAGCGGTTGTATCTCAAAGATGGCAAAGTTTGGCTTTGCTCCGAAAACCGAGACTACAAACCGATAAGGTTATCGTCTCATATTGATTTCGGAATATTTGGGGTTGTTACCAATGCGATTCATCCCCTACGGTAGGCACTATTTTGGATTATCAATTTAGGTTAATTTCTCTAAGAATTTAGGCTATTCCTTAAAGATTTAGGTTTCATTTTTTGCAGAAATGTATGGGTAGAATTTCATCTAATCCGGTCATATTGGAGCGGTTGCCGAAATTAAGGCTTTCGACCATAATTGCACAATTTCAACCCAACACCTATCTAAAAGGCAAGGTAGGTACTTTTGAGGTTTTGCTATCATTCGGACTAACCGATGGTAAGATTGTATTCCTATTCAAAGAAGGTAAGCATCAAACGATAGAATTGGTATCCGTACCTTCCAATTTAGGCAAAGGGATACGGTGGTATTTCGTTTGTCCCGTTACGGGTAAGTGAGCTACCTACATGTTTCTTTACAAAGGGATATTCATCCACCGTTTGGGGATTGATAAGGCTTTCTACAAAAAGCAGACGGAAAGCCAATCATCACGGACGTTTCGGATGATATTTGATACCTTAGATCAAATGGAAAAGGAAACTGACCCCGAACGATTCGAGCGTATCGTTGAACGCCACGACCGTTACGCTAAAAAGTTAGAAAGCCGGTATGAAGATAAATTTATCGAAACCGTGTACGACCCAAAAGAACGGAGAATCGTTAGTAAGACGGTGAACGGAATTAAGGTCAAATAGTAATAGATAATAATCTACTACATAAGTCCCACAACTGAAATCAAAATTTCGTAAGCAATTTCGTAAGCAGACCCTCAAAAAAGCTAAAAACCCCTTGATTATCAAGGGGTTTTATGAACACTTTGTACTCCGTACGGGATTCGAACCCGTGTTTCAACCGTGAAAGGGTCGCGTCCTAGACCGGGCTAGACGAACGGAGCGTTTAATCTTAAAAAGTGATGCAAAGGTACACGGTTAACCTTTATCTTCCAAATTTCATGAGCAATTTTGACATATTTTTACACTTCAAGCCTCAAAAACCTCCATAGATTCGATGATAGGCTTCCACACCCCAATCTAACGCAAAAACTGAATGTCCTATTGAACGAAAATTCCGAATAGGTGCAGACACGAAGGACTCTATGGCAGAATGATAATCATCGATAGAAAAGTTATGGATTAATCCCGTTAAGTGATACTTTTCCCATAAATAGTCTATATCTCCGTAACCACCGTTACAAAATACGGGTTTGTTCATCGCCCAGAGCTCAGCTAATTTAATGGGAGATGAACCTGTCTTAGAAAAAGAAGGACGAATGAAAAAGATACCATAATCGGTTGCTTGTAGATACATCGGCACATCAGCAGAACTTACACTAAGAATTCTTACTTGAGAATTTAGATCAGCTAAAAGATTATGTGCAGTATCAGCATCTTTGGTGAGGATTAAAAAATAGGCATTAGGATAGAATGATAAAAAGACTTGAAAAAACGCTTTCATCTCATCTAACATATACCAAGTACCTAATGAACCTACATAAACCAAAACAGGAGCATCTACAGGAATATCTAATTGTTGACGAATTTTCCAACGATCCTCTTCGGTAAAACGATTGGGGTTAAATTTTTCTTCATCCACACAACAAGGGATAACACTAAGTGAGCGATATGTAAGTTGCTGTTGTAAAATGTAATTTTTAGCGGCATGGGTTAAGACTACGATATGGTCAGCTTTACGAAGTAATTGTGTTTCCTGATTTTTATAGTATTTATAAGCACGTCGAAATAGCCATCGGTTGGTATCCCAAATGCCTCCTTCAACCCGTTCATCTGCCCAAAAACCCCGCATATCATAGAGTAAACGGGTAGATTCTTTTTTTATTTGTAAACCGATAAAGGATGCTAACTGACTTCTCCCGTGTATGATGTCATATTTTCTTTGTTGATAAACCTGTCGGGCTAATTGTCGTAAGCGATTGATGTTGTAAATGGCATGAAAAGGCTTGTAGCGAAATAAATAAGGGACGGAATACCACCCGACCCCGTACTCTTTTAGTTTATGTATCGTATGCTGATCAACCGTTCCTTGCTCACAACTGACAATCGTGAATTGATGTCCTTTCTCAACTAATCCCCAAATATAAGGCAATATCTGTGATTGAGCTAAGCCACTGCTTAATCCGTCATAGGTTAAGTATAAAACGTTTGCCACTGCTGACGTTATATTTTCATCTCTGGAATGTCGCCTGTAACGTGTAAATCGGCTCCGGTTTTAGTTACAATCTCGTCCACACTGATTCCCGGTGCGCGTTCGATGAGTTTAAATCCTTGCGGAGTAACGTCAATCACCGCTAAATCGGACACAATACGTTTAATACAACGTACACCGGTTATCGGTAAGGTGCATTCCTTCAATAATTTAGGCTGACCTTTGGGGTTGCAGTGTTGCATCGCTACGATAATATACTTCGCTGATGCCACCAAATCCATTGCTCCCCCCATTCCTTTTACCATCTTGCCCGGAATCTTCCAATTAGCGATGTCTCCTTTTTCTGAAACCTCCATAGCACCTAAAACCGTAAGGTCAATATGTCCGCCACGAATCATGGCAAAACTTTCCGAAGAATCGAAAAAAGATGCGCCCGTCGTGTAAGTAACCGTTTGTTTACCGGCATTAATCAGGTCAGCGTCTATATTTTCTTTTTTAGGAAAAGGACCGATCCCTAACAATCCGTTTTCGGATTGGAGGATGACATTCATACCCGAAGGAATGAAATTAGCAACCAGCGTGGGGATACCAATGCCCAAGTTTACGTAGTAACCGTCTTTCAACTCTTGAGCAATGCGTTTTGCGATTCCAAATTTGTCTAACATGTTGGCTCTCCTTGTTATTCACTGGTGGTAAGTTGTTCAATACGTTTCTCGTAGTCTTTTCCTTGAAAGATGCGTTGTACATAGATGCCCGGCGTATGAATATGATCTGGATTAAGGCTACCGGCAGGCACAAGTTCTTCTACTTCGGCAATGGTGATTTTTCCCGCTGCCGCCATCATTGGGTTAAAATTTCGAGCAGTATATCGATAGATTAAATTACCCATCGTATCACCTTTCCAAGCCTTCACGATTGCAAAATCGGATTTCAACCCATGTTCGAGAACATATGGTTTATCGTCATACATACGGGTTTCTTTGCCTACTGCTACCTCTGTTCCATAACCTGCAGGTGTAAAGAAAGCGGGGATTCCTGCCCCACCTGCTCGGATACGTTCGGCTAAAGTGCCTTGCGGAATTAACTCCACCTCTAACTCACCGGAAAGAAGTTGACGCTCAAATTCGGCATTCTCCCCTACGTAAGATGAGATCATCTTTTTCACTTGACGAGTTTGCAACATTAAACCAATACCAAAATTATCCACCCCTGCATTGTTAGAAATACAGGTAAGATTTTTAGTTCCCTTTCGGATTAAAGCGGCGATACAGTTTTCGGGAATCCCGCATAATCCGAAGCCGCCCAGCATCAATACCGCCCCGTCCGGAATGTCGGCAATAGCAATGTCGGCATCAGCTACTACTTTGTTTATCATTTTTGGAATTAATCTATTTAGTTACAACGTACACTTCCAAGTCAATCGGATGACGACCGTCAATCATGGGTTCATCACCGTCGAAAGAAAAACGAACGCGCTTATTCTCGGAAGCAGACTGATCGAAGAAAAAATCGTTCAAATGATCTTTTTCGTGGTCGAAGGCTACACCGTTTTTGAATTTCCCGTTGAGGTAAAATTCTCTAACACTGGCTTTGTAGGTTTTCCCGCCGGCACGAACGAGTAAATCAAAGTTATCAAACTTCAATCCACTGTTGTTGCCTTTATCGTCTTCGGCTAAAATGCACTGGTTGGTCAGTTCAAATTTGGTGATGTGTCGCTCAAATTTAATGGCACTCATGGTGTACTTGTTTGGTAAGTAACAGGTGTCAAATAAAACTAATTTTCCGCTAAGATTAAAACAAAACTCGGCTTGCAAATATATTATTCGCAGTTTGTGGATAAAAAACAGCAGAGACCATATATTTTTGTTTATATAAACAAAAATATATGGTCTCTTTGCTATTGAAAGCAATTTACAGCCTCATTGAGCTATTTTGTAGCTTAAATACTGCTAAAGAAACGCACGGAAACCAAAAAGTTTCCGACACGACAATTCTGTATATTTATATAACTACCGATTGTGCTAGTGCACGACCTATTTAGTTACTGTTTAAAATAATTTGTAATATTGCACAAAAGTAAGGTTTTTATGAGTCGTCCGGTTCGTTGTTTTGCATTAACGGAATCAGAACACAATTATTTAGAGAAGTATGTTCGAACCGGTAAGCATTCAGCCCGGTCTATTCAACACGCTCAAATTTTATTAAAGAGTCATTCGGGGCTGCGTCAGCGCGACATTGCTTCTGTGGTTGGTAGAATTGGAGGGTAGCCCGCTCTCGGAGGTCGCGTCTTAAAAAAAGCCAACTTAAACCTTGGCTCAAAAAGCAATGGAATCTCACCCAAATAGATGGGGAATATTTGGCGAAAATGGAAGATATTTTAGATGTTTATGATAAAAAAGCCGAAGAAAAGACGGCTCGCTTGTGTTTTAATGAACGCCCCTGCCAACTGATCGGCGACACGATCGCCCCATTACCGGTCAAACCGGGTCAGGTTGCCAAAGAAGATAGTAAACATGTTATAAAATTTTCTTGTGTTGTATTGTTTGCTTATGATCTGGATACCGGGCAGCGCTATGCCGAGGTTCGGGAACAAAAAGACTACGCCGAATTCATGGATCAACTCATACGGACGTATTATTCGGACAAAGAAAAAGTGATTTTGGTACAGGATAACTTGAATACCCACCCTAAGGGTTCGTTTTATGAACATTT
>Ga0209573_1001043_pt1 | contig 47186 bp, 42 predicted proteins | sample TNRBio252014_DNA_FD_185870 | JGI IMG/M metagenome (GOLD analysis project Ga0209573, IMG submission 185870) | Wastewater treatment Type I Accumulibacter community from EBPR Bioreactor in Madison, WI, USA - TNR Reactor_6/25/2014_ DNA (SPAdes)... | ecosystem: Engineered > Bioreactor > EBPR >... | reverse complement strand
CTTGCCTGGCGACCTTAGCGCGCGGGAACCACCCGATCCCATCCCGAACTCGACCGTGAAACCGCGCCGCGCCTATGATCGTGTGAGAGTACTCATGCTAAAGTCGGTCATCGCCAGGCACCTATTCCCTGTGCCCCCACCCTGTCCTAAGGGCGGGGGTTTTTTATGACCTAAAAATGCCTATTGTTCCTAATAGGAAAGTTTGTTATAACTGCCACTAAGTAGCATAATCCGGCTTATGCTGGTTGGAGAAAAAGTCCGATGTCCAGAGTCTGTCAGGTGACGGGTAAGCGCCCGATCACTGGAAATAACGTATCTCATGCCAATAACAAAACTCGTCGCCGTTTTTTGCCGAATCTGCATGAACATCGGTTTTGGGTGGAGAGTGAACAGCGTTTTGTAAAATTGCGTGTGTCTTCACACGGTATGCGTATTATCGATAAAAAGGGGATTGATGTGGTGCTTTCTGAACTACGCATCCGTGGCGACAAAGTCTCTGAGGGGTATTAACCATGCGCGATAAAATCAAGCTGGTTTCCACTGCTGGTACTGGGCATTTCTACACGACAACCAAGAATAAACGGACAACGCCAGAGAAATTGGAGATGAAGAAATACGATCCAGTAGTCCGCAAACACGTACCTTATAAGGAAGCAAAAATCAAGTGAAAATATTTGAATTCATTGAATATGAAAAAGAAAGCCCGCCTGATGGCGGGCTTATTATTTGTGGATACTGGATTATGAAGCGAATCATTATTGCATCTTTTTCGCCACTAACCAGTAACCAATGCTCAAGGCTAGGATAACTGCGGCAGTTGCCCAAATGTATTCAGGCTCTGTTGTCTTGTAATCCAGCACAATAACCTTACGAGCAATCGCCATCAGCGCGGTGGCAAGCACCAGTTTGACGTGCAGTACATCATCGCGCAGGTACAGCACGATATTGAGAAAAATTTCGATGGCGATCAGAGTGACCATGAACGCGCCAAATGAGGCTAGGATGTCGTTGACGTTGAGTAATCCTACAGGCGACGCTATCACCCTCTCATAGATTACCCAAACCACATCGGCGACACTCCACATGATAACCAGTGTCATGAACACCGCCAGTATTCGCACACAGAGGCGAATGACAACATGTAGCCCGTGAATGAGTGGTTCCTCGCTTTCATTGATATTCAATCCTTCGGCGGCGTCATGTTCAATGGCTGAGGAAGACTCGGGATTTTTTTCCATGGCGAGATCAGCTACAAAAGAAGTTAATTTTGGGTAGTGTGAGATTCTATAATACCGCCTATGAGTTAAAAACGGTCGAAAACATCATAATGACTGGAGCCTTGGTGCAGGTGGAACGCCTGACTCGCCACTATAATGAAATACGGGCGGTCGATGAAATCAGTTTCATGCTTCTGCGTGGGCAAGTATTAGGATTTCTTGGACCCAACGGTGCAGGTAAATCCACAACGATGCGTATGCTAGCCGGTATCCTAGCGCCGGACGCAGGACATATATTTATCAATGGGTTCGATCTGCTAGATAAGCCCGTTCAAGCTAAGCGGGCGCTTGGTTACCTGCCTGAGCAACCCCCGCTCTACCGTGACATGACGGTTGAAGAACAGTTGTATTACAGTGCCCATCTGCATGGGCTCAATCGCATAACTAGCCGACAGGCGGTTGCTGACGTCAAGGAACGCTGTGGGTTAGCTAGCGTTAGCAGTCGCCTCATTGACCACTTGTCCAAGGGCTATCAACAACGGGTTGGTATTGCACAGGCAGTGTTGCACGATCCAGCCGTTCTGGTGCTGGATGAACCCACGGCTGGTCTGGACCCCCTCCAGTCACATGCAATTCGTGGTTTGATTCGTGAATTGGGACAGGATCGCGGAGTGATTCTCTCCTCACATCGGCTTTCGGAAGTTCAAGCTATTTGTACCCATGTGCAGATCATGCGGTCTGGACAATTGGTCTATACCAGCCCCTTGGCTGATCTGGAACAACAAAGGCAATCCACCCGTTTGCGGATCGGCTTGAAAACACCGCCGCCGCTAGTCCGCTTAGCGCAATTGCCAGGTGTAGAACGGGTTGAGGCACTGGGTGAAGGGCGTTTCCGCCTCCACCATGCCGTAGGTTCGGCTCCGTACCAGATTTTGGTCGAGCAGGCCAGTGCTGAGCATTGGGGGCTTTGGGAACTGACTCCGGAACAGGCCAGTCTGGAACAGGTCTTCATTGAACTCATCCTGGAGTTGGAGACGGTTGCATGATCACGGTCATTGCTGCCCGTGAATTGCGCAGATTGTTGCTATCACCGCTGGCTTGGGCGCTGTTGGCCATGATCCAAGGACTGCTAGCTTGGATTTTTTTGTTGCTAGTGGATGATTTTCGCGAATTACAGGGGCGATTAGCCAGCCTGGACAATGCGCCAGGTGTGACTGATCTGGTTGCAGCACCTTTATTGCGAGTGGCGGCTTGGGTGCTGTTATTGCTGATTCCACTATTAACCATGCGACTGTTCAGCGAGGAGCGCCGAACGCGCACGCTGGATTTATTGTTCTCGGCGCCAGTGACCATGACAGAAATTGTATTGGGTAAGTATCTAGGGATATTGGTATTCTTACTGATGACGGTCGCCCTCATTGCGTTGATGCCCCTATCGTTGGCGCTGGGCGCGGCGCTCGATCCTGGAAAACTGCTGGCAGGCATACTGGGACTGAGCTTGCTGGTCGCTGCGGCTTCAGCGGCTGGCCTGTATCTATCGGTACTGACCACCCAGCCGGCAGTGGCCGCCCTCACGACGATGGGACTCTTGCTGGCGCTATGGATGGTCGACGCAGCCAGTACCGTACCGGGAACAACGGGTGATTTACTCGGCTATTTATCCTTGCGCCGCCATTACGACACCTTCCTGCTGGGACTGTTCGACAGTGCTGATTTTATCTATTACCTGCTGTTCAACGCGACGTTTCTGAGCCTGGCGATCCGCCGGCTGGACGATTTGCGCTTGCGGGATTGAGGATCGCTATGCATATCGATCCTTCCACCCGCCGGCGGCTGTGGTTCCAGCATCTGTTGTTTCTGCTGTTGTTTGCTCTAGTGATCGGCCTGCTGGCCTGGTTAAGCGTTCGCTATCCAATTCGGGTAGATTGGACGGCGGGCGGGCGCAATACGCTGTCGGCTGCCAGTCAAGCCTTGCTAACTCGTCTGGAAGGGCCAATCCGGGTGACTGCTTACGCTCGTGACCGTTCTCCCTTACGCGAGAGTATCATTCGACTGATCGACCGCTATCAGCGGCACAAGTCTGATATTGCACTGCATTTTATTAACCCTGATTTGCTGCCGGACCAAGTTCGCCAACTGGGCATTAGCGTTGATGGTGAGCTGTATGTGGAATATAGCGGGCGTGGTGAAAAACTCTCGCGCCTAAGCGAGCAGGCGCTGACCCAGACCTTACAGCGCCTGAGCCGTTCCCAAGATCGTGTAGTGCTCTTTTTAGAGGGTCACGGTGAGCGCAAACCACAGGGTGTGGCGAATCACGATTGGGGTACGTTCGGGCGGGAACTGGAAAAAATTGGTATTCAGGCGCGTCCGCTTCATTTAGGGAAAGAATCACAGATTTCCGCTGAGGCGGCAGTACTGGTGATCGCTAGTCCACAAACGTCGTTGTCGCCGGATGAGATGCAAGTGATGCTGGGTTATGTGCGACGGGGCGGCAATCTGTTCTGGTTGCTTGAACCCGACGAGCCTTCCCGGTTGCCGGCGCTGGCGACCTTGTTGGGGATTACGGTGCTGTCGGGCGTGGTTATGGACGCAGATGCGCCCCGATTGGGCATCCGTCATCCTGCGTTGATTCCCATCGTCGATTATGGGCCACACCCGGTTACGGCGTCTCTACGTTCGCCAGCCCTACTCCCCCAGGCGGTTGCTCTGGAAATTCAGCGCTCTGCCGGGTGGCAAGCAGCCGTGTTGTTGGAAAGCCAATCTTCAAGTTGGACCGAAACCGGTGCGCTGGAGGGTCCATTTCAGTTCGATCCTGATACTGCCGAGCGAGTGGGTCCGCTCATCGTCGGCGTGGCCCTGTTCCGGCCCAAACCGGCTGCTGCTGGGGAAGTTGCTCAGCAACGGGTCGTGGTCATGGGAGATGGCGACTTTCTCTCCAACACCTATCTGGGTAACGGCGCCAATCTGGAGTTGGGATTGAATATCCTGAACTGGCTGGTGCTGGACGAGGCGCTGATCATGGTTCCGCCCAGAGCGGTTCCCGATCCCAGCCTGTATCTTTCGGAAAGCGCGCTGGCGTGGCTGGCGGCGGTTTTCCTGGTGATATTACCCGTGGGATTCATAGCCAGCGGTTGGCTGATCGCCTTTTACCGGAGGCGGCGCTGACGATGAATGTGCTGATGCGGCGGCGCTGGATCAATCTGGGCCTGCTGGGTTTGGTGGGCGGATTAGTGGCGCTGACGCTGCTTGAGTCCGGTAAGGAACAGCCAGTGATTCCGCCTCTGTTGGGCATGGCTGCTGACCAGATTCAACACATCGAAGTGTGGTATCCAGACCGGGAATCGCTGGCTTTTGAGCGGCGGGATCATGGCTGGCGGATGACCATGCCTCATGGCGGCTGGGCCAATCCTGTCCTGATCAACCGGGTGTTAGAAGTCGCTGTTATGCATTGCTCCTTGCAGTATTCCGCTGCTGAACTGAATTTGCCGGTGCTGCATCTTAAACCGGCTCAATTGCGACTACGGTTGAACGGCCGGGACATTCATTTTGGTGCGACTACGCCTATTGAGGGCCTGCGTTATCTGCAAGTCGGTGGCACAGTCCACCTTTGCCCAGACCGTTTGTACCCATTGTTGACCAGTGCAGCGGCCAGTTTTTTGGTGTCGACGATTGAGTCCCTGGAATCCCCGGTCACCAAGGCGGAATGATGCCCGAACTGCCTGAAGTAGAAACGGTCCGGCGCGGCATTGCGCCGCATGTGACCGGCCAAATGGTCACGCAAGTTATTGTTCGGCAACCGCGCTTGCGCTGGCCGGTTTCCGAAAGCCTGGCGACGATGTGGCCGGGGCGGATCATCCAGTGCGTTGACCGGCGCGCCAAGTATCTATTGCTGCGCACCGAGGTTGGAACTGCGATTTTCCATTTGGGCATGACCGGTCGGTTACGCATTCTGTCCGCCGATACGCCTGCTGGGAAACATGACCATGTTGATGTTCGGTTGGCCAACGGGCAGTGCCTGCGTTTCAACGACAGTCGCCGCTTCGGCGCGGTGCTGTGGACAGCGGAACCGCCGGAGCAACACCCCCTGCTCCAGACGCTGGGTCCAGAACCGTTCGACGCGACGTTCTCCGGAGCCTGGCTTCACCAGCGGGCGCAAGGACGGATACTGGCAGTGAAGCCCTTCATCATGGATCACCACATCGTGGTCGGCGTGGGCAACATTTACGCTAGCGAGTCGCTATTCGCTTCCAGGATCAGCCCGTTGCGCTCGGCTGGACAGATTACGCTGGGTGAATATGAACGGCTGGCAGAAGCTATTCGGGCCATTCTGGGCCAGGCGATTCGGCAAGGCGGTACGACTCTGCGCGATTTTGTGGGTGGGAATGGGGAACCCGGCTATTTTCGGCAGCAGCTTTGTGTCTACGACCGCTACCAATTGACCTGTCGTATTTGCGGCGAGCGGATCGACCGCTGCCGGTTAGGTCAGCGATCGACCTACTACTGTCCACACTGTCAGCGTTAACGAGTTTCCACGGGACCCGGGGGATTGGGGTATTCGGGAGGGGCGGAGGGAGTAGACCCGGCCGGTGGTTTAGCAACAGGGGTGGGTGGCGGCAAAGGGCCGGATGGCGTCGTGATGGGTAAAGGTAGCGGCGCGGATAATTGGCTGGCCGACGGCTCAGATGGAGGAGGGGGCGGCGCGGGTTTTTTAATGGTAGGTGTGTAGACTACCGCCACAGTAACCGCATCTTCACCACTGAAGCGTTTGATAGCTACTGCTGCTGGCAGCTTGTTACCATCGTTCAGCGTCTGCAATCCCGGATCGTCCTTAGCCGCAGCCATGACCAAGTCACGGATTTGCATGAAGCGGCGCACGCTGGGCTCGCTGTCGTCATAGCCACTGGCGATAGTGCGAATCTCATGCTGACTGATTTCATCCAGGCGGCTTCGCCATCCTGTATCATCGCCGGTGGCCAATCCTATAAGCGCCTCAGTAGCCTGGACTGTGGCGATTTTTTCAGCATCTGCTCGCAGCTTATTCTGAGCTGCCGGATCGGGATGAGCGCCCACCAGGTTGATGGCGTAGCCGATCAGCGTCAGTTCGCCAGTGGCGTTGACCACGATCAGCCGGTTGCCGACGGGCGGAATCAGCCCCGCCTGGATTTCAGCCAGGACTTGCCGCAACCCCTCCTGAATTGACATCGTTTCAATGGCGTTGGCAGTGGGGCGGGTCAGCCGGGTTGCCGTCTTGGGCGTGGCGACCAAGTGAACCTGGATCGCGGGAGGGTCTTTTTTGTCTACGACAGAGTGCGCCACAAAGCCGCGCGCCAGAATACGTAACGCCTGTTCCGACTTTTCTGCGTCACTAGCGGCTAAATTAATCAGCGCCAACCGGATCGTATCATCTTGCTCCAAACTCTCGGCGACTTTGCGCCGGGCCTCTAGCGTCAGCGCCCGCAGGCATCCTGATAACCGGGTGCGAGCTTCGGTGAAGGCCTTGAATCGGGCCTCCTGCCGGGATCGGCGCAAGGCGACTGGATTCTCTGGGGCTTGATAGGAAGCGTTGCCCGTCGCCACCCAGCCGAACCCGGTGTCAAACCGGATCATTTGGCAGCCTGTCACTTTTTGGCCGGTTGCCGCAGTGATGGCGGCGTGAGCGGTTTTCGCCTGGAAAGCGGGTTCACCGGTGAACTCATCCTTGATCTTGCGTACCCGGTCCGCGCGGCGTGGCACAGAACGCGACGTGGTAGTTTGTAGCGGTACGGTGAATTCTTCTGCAGCCGATTTATTCGCTGGCGCCGACGGTGTCCACAGCAACGCACCCAGTAAAATCCACAGACAACATCCGTAGTGCATGACAATATTCCCCAAGGTATGGCCGGTTGTCCTGCAAGCGGAAGGGTCGGGGCAGGAACCTCCCGGTGGAAAAGGATGACCGCCTGGAAAGCAAAAGATCGCCAGTTTCGGCAAAGTTCAAGGGGTATAGCCCGGAATTTGGTGCAAGTCTACCGCATCGATCTGGTCAGGCAGTAAATACTGGCGGGCGTAATCCAGCCAGACACCCTCGCGCACAAAGACATCGAACAGATCAGCATCGATTTGATGCTCTTGCACCATCCGGCCGAGGATGGTCAGCACCTCGCTCAGCGGCTTGCCCGGTCTATAGGGACGGTCGCGGGCGGTCAGTGCTTCGAAGACATCGGCTAGGCAGATGATGCGCGCCGGTAATGGGAGCGCTGCTTCGCCGAGACCCCGATGATAGCCGCGTCCATCGAGCCGTTCATGGTGGCAACCGGCGTATTCGGGAACATTCCGTAATGTTTTCGGCCAAGGCAGGCTATTGAGCATCTGCATGGTGAACGCCACATGTTGTTCAATAATGGCGCGCTCAACAGGGTTGAGCGTTCCCCGGGAAATGCATAGATTACGAATTTCATCCTCGGACAGAAAGTTCTGTGCTGGGCCGTCGATACCTGACCAGCGGCGGACAGCGATGCGCCGGATGCGTTCTTGGGCAGCGACATCCATCAATTCGCCACCGGTATTATTGCAGCGTATAAACTTCTGGTCCTCTTCCAGTTCGGCCAGATAGTGACGCCATTGTTGCTCCAGTGCCGGAATCGTTGCTGGATCGCCACGCTCCATTGCCACTAGCTTCTCCTTCAGCAAGGCAATCTCAGCGTCACGCTTGAGTACCTCGAAGCGGGTATCGATCAGTTGGATACGGTCGAAAAGGGTTTCCAGCTTGGTGGATTTGTCCACCACATGCACGGGCGTAGCGATTTTGCCACAATCGTGCAGGAGGCCGGCAATCTTGAGTTCATACAATTCCTCAGCCGTAGGACGATACTCTTTGAGGTTGCCTGATTCGGAACGGCGGGCCGCCTCGGCGATCATCATAGTCAGAATCGGCACCCGTTGACAGTGTGCGCCGGTATAGGGGGATTTATGATCGATGGCGGTGTTAATGAGGGTGATGAGCGACTCAAACAGGCTTTTCAGTTGCTGAATCAACTGATGATTCGTCAGCGCGATAGCTGCCTGGGAAGCGAGCGATTCCGCGAGTTGCCGGTCGGTTGCCGAAAAGGTCCGCACCTGCCCGGTGGCTGGATCGAGAGCGTTAATAAGTTGGAAAACACCGATGATTTGCTCTTCATGATTTTTCATCGGCACGGTCAGGAAGGAGCGGGAATGGTAACCGGTTTGTTGATCGAAGCGATGCGTTCCCGAACAGTCGAAGTTCTGCTCTGCGTAAGCATCGTCAATAATCACCGTTGTATTGTTCAGCACCGCATAGGTGACCACCATACTGGTGTTGGGCTGGCCGGTTGAATCGTAGAGCGGGATCGGTGCGAATGGAATCGGCGCGCCAGTGGCGCCACCCAGATAAAGTTGCAATGAGTCGTTGTACAGCACTTCAAAACGCAGTTGCTGTTGGTTTTCCTCCAACTGGTACAAGGTGCCGCCATCCGCATGCAGCAGGGTTTTGGCCTCGACCAGGATGGTTTCCAGCAGCTTTTCCGTATCCCGTTCCCTGGACAGTGCAATACCAATACGGTTGAGATGCTCCAGGCACTGGAGCGGATCATCAGAATAAGGGAAATGCATGAGCGCTCCTTCGGTTGCGAAGCCGGACCAGGCGCCTGTGGATTTTCGTAGTATATAGCGACGCCATGCGTGCTGGTCAGGGTTAGGGTAAAATCAACTTTCACTATCCTGTCCCTTCTCTCATGGGCCATTGTCATGAACCGATTTCGCAACGCCCTGTTGACGACCCTGGCCGCTGCTTTACTGACCGGATGCGCTTCGACCAGCGAACTCCAGCGCGATGATCCCGATCCCCTCGAAGGTTATAACCGCGCCATGTTTGCGGTGAACGATGCTGTCGATAAGGCGCTTTTCAAGCCAGTCGCCCAGGTCTATCAGAAAGTGCTCCCTGATCCGGTCATTGCCAGTGTCGGTAACTTTTTCAGCAACCTGAACGATGTCGTAGTGCTGGTTAATAACGTGTTGCAATTTAAATTTCATCTAGCGGCGCAAGACAGCAGCCGGATCGTTTTCAATACTACCTTCGGTCTCCTCGGCCTGTTTGACGTTGCTAGCCATATGGGGCTGCCCAAGAACCGCGAGGATTTCGGTCAAACCCTGGGTTTTTGGGGGGTCGGCGAGGGTTACTACATCGTTCTACCGTTCCTGGGACCTAGCACGGTGCGCGATACCTTCGGGCTGGTGGGCGACTTCACAATCAACCCTATCGATTGGGCGACGGACTCTAGTACGGTCGAGTGGAGTCTCTGGGGTTTGAATCTGATCAACCGCCGGGCTGGAGTGTTGCAGATTGAACGGGCGTTCGCCGACGCCCAGATTGACCCTTATGCCTTTCAGCGCAGCGCTTATCTGCAGCAGCGACGCAACTTGGTTCATGACGGTCGCCCACCGCAGCCCGATTTTGACTTTGAAAACCCGGATAATCCGTTGGAATGAACCGGCAGAGTTTGATCAGTGGTTTGCTGCGTCTGACCGCCGCCCTGCCGTTATCCTGGGGCCACGCGCTGGGGGCGTTTCTGGGTGGACTGTTGTGGTGGATTCCTAACCCGTTGCAGCGAATCGCTGAACGTAATCTGGCGTGGTGCTTTCCCGAACAGCCGACGGTTGAACGGAACCGGTTGTTACGCCGGAATCTAGTGGAAACCGGCAAAGGTTTGCTGGAACTGGGTCCCCTCTGGTTTTGGCCCAGCGAGCGGGTGTTGCGACTGGTCCAGGGACCGGTGACCGGCGAAGAAGCGTTGGCCGCTGCTGTGAACCGCAAACAGGGAGTGATACTCATTACGCCCCACTTGGGTCCCTGGGAGTTGGCAGGCCTGTATTACTCTAGCCGCTATCCGCTGACGATCCTCTATCGCCCCAGCCGGATGGGACTGGATGAGATCGCTCGCCAAGGGCGCGGACGCCTGGGAGGACAGGTGGTCGCGACCGATGCCGGCGGCCTGCGCGCCTTATTGGCCGCGTTGCGCCGGGGCGAGGCGCTGGGCATTTTGCCCGACCAGGATATCGGCGGCATCGGTGATGGCGAAGGGTTGTTTGCACCGTTCTTTGGCATCGCTGCTGGCACAATGACCCTGGTGTCGCGACTGGCTTTGAAAAACCGGACGCCGGTGTTTTTGACCTGGGTTGAGCGCTTGCCACGCAGCCAAGGCTATGTACTGCGGTTACGAGCGCTGCCCGAAGTGACTGGGGCGGAATCGCTGGAGGCGTCGGTGGCGGCGATGAACCAGGGTATTGAAGCGGCGGTTCGCTCGTTGCCAACACAATATTTATGGGCCTACAAACGATTCAAGACGCGGCCGCCCGGCGAGCCTAAACTGTACTGAACATCGGTTTACACCATGACCAGGGGGAATTCATCATGACCAGCAAAACCCGATTATCGTGCGCGTTGATAGGCGCTACTCTCTTCGGCGCCGTTGGCTCTGCACAGGCTGCTGATCCGCCGATCACGATTAGCACCGGCAAGAGCGGCGGTGGCTACAATACCATCGGCGAGCGGCTGAAAGGCGTACTGGCTGAACAAGCGTTGTCCGCACAGGTCTTGACCAGCGCTGGCTCCATCGAGAATCTCACCCGCCTCGCCGATCCCCAAAGTCCCGTCAATGTCGGCCTGACCCAGGTCGACGCTTTGAAATACTACCTCAAGGATCATCCCGGCTTCGCTGACCAGTTCATCAGTTTGGGGGAAATTGGCAAGGAGTGCGTGTTTATCGTGACCGGCAAGGACAGCGAGATCAAGAGCGACAGCGACTTACAGCAAAACAAGGGCCGGTTGATCGCCGTGCAGTCGCCTAACAGTGGCGTCGCGGTGACGTGGGAATACATGACCGTATTGGAACCTGCCTTCAAGAATACTGCGTCGGCTTTTGTCGATGGCGCTGAGGCGCTGTTGCAGATCAAGAGCGGTGGGAAATCGAGCAAGATTCAAGCGGCGATGGTGGTGCAAAAACCGCTGGCCAAATCCACTGAGATCCAGGTCGTGTTGGAGAATCCCAAGGATTTTCGGCTGGTCCCGGTCAAGGACTGGGATTTGAACGACAAGTTGCCAGACGGCAGTGCGGTGTATACTTTTGAAAACGTGACCTTGGCTGAAAAAAAGTGGGGCTTCGATACGACGGTGGACACCATTTGCACCCGTGGGTTGATGTTGGCCAATAAGAATAAATTAACCGCCGATCAACGCGCTCGCCTGGCTAAAGTGATGCTGCTGGCCGCCAGTCGGGTCGTGGGGGAGGCGGGCAAGTAATCAGCGTTGTTCTGTATCAATCATGCGCTGGTCGAGCAATGTCTCAATACGCTCCATCAGCGCCGCTAGCGCGCCGCGATGGCGTTCCACTACCGCCTGTCCGCGCCGACCCGCATTCCGCCGCTGTTCTGGATCAGCCAACCATTGATTAACAGCTAGCGCCAATTCTCCCGCATCCGCCACTTGCCTGGCGGCTTCCACCGCCAGCAACCGCTCCCCGGCCTCAGTGAAGTTGAACATGTGCGGCCCGAACAGGACGGGTAAGCCGAGCAGAGCCGGCTCCAGCACATTGTGGCCGCCGGTAGCCACCAGACTGCCGCCGACGAACGCTAAATCTGCTGCGGCGTAGAACAGTAGCAATTCGCCCATGCTATCGCCGAGAAAAACGGCGGTTTCCAGACTACAGGGTTGCCGGTCGCTGCGCCGGACGACGCTGAAACCCCGTTGCTGGCACAGCGTGGCCACACTTGCAAAGCGCTCCGGGTGGCGCGGCACGAGGAGGAGCAACAAGTCTGGCCAGTGGGTGCGCAGTTGGGTGAGCGCTTCTAATATCTGCTCGTCCTCGCCGACATGAGTGCTGGCGGCGATCCACACTAGCCGATTTTCTCCCAGCCGTTCCCGGCGCACAGCTCGGCCCTGTTCCATCAGCTCGTCCGGTAGCTTCAGGTCATACTTGAGGTTACCGATGACCTCGACCCGTGGCGCACCCAGGGTCTGAAACCGCTCGGCATCAGCCTCGGCCTGCGCAGCGATCAGCGTGATGTCTCGTAGAATGGTCATCATCAGCCGGCCAATCCATGCATAGCCCTGGGCCGAACGCGCTGATAACCGGGCGTTGGCGATGAGGATGGGAATTCCAGCCCTCGCACATCGCCGCAGTACATTGGGCCACAACTCGGTTTCCATGATGATGGCCATCCGGGGCCGGGTCCTGCGCAGAAATCGCGCTACTGCATCGGGCAAGTCATACGGTGCATAGACGTGCTGAACACGGCCGCTCAGCGCCTCCTGCACCTGGCGGGAACCCGTCAGGGTGGTGGTCGTCACCAGCAGTTGCTGTTCGGGGTATCGATCCAGCAGTGCCCGGATAAGCGGCAGGGCGGCGCGGGCTTCGCCGACGGAGACTGCGTGAATCCATAAGCAGCCGGGTTCCGGCAGAGCGGAAAAATAGCCGAGCCGCTCGCGCCAGCGCTGGCGATGCCCTGGATCGCGGCGACCACGCCAATACAGCCGCAGCAGCGCCAGCGGTAAAATCAGATAAAGCAGACTGGTGTAAAGCAAGCGCATGGGCCTTGATTACTCCGGCGCTTCCTGCGTCCACATCAGCGTCGCGCCAATCACCGCTGCTGGCATGGCCAGGAAGTTCAGCAGTGGGATTAGCGTCAACAGCAAAACCATGGCGCCGAAGCCCAACGTCAACGGCCAATGCTGACGCAGCAGCCGACGCTGGTCTCGAAACGACAGTCCCCGGTTGCTCAGGGGATAATCCGCATATTCCAGCGCCAGCATCCAGGCGCCGAACAGCACCCACAGTATGGGCACAGCGATGTTGATCACCGGCACAAACGACAGCAGCAACAACGGAATCGCCCAGCCGATCAAATACAGGAGCTTGTGGATAACCGCCAGCGGACTTAGCAGCAGCTCTTGCCAAGCCAGGCGGGTGGCAGGTCGGGCCGTGTTCTCCGAACGGGCCTGTTTTTCAACCTGCTCCGCCAGCAGGGTGTTAAACGGCGCGGCTAGCAGGTTCGTCACAACCGAAAAACTGTAGAACACTGCGACTAACACGGTCAGGGCAAATATTGGCCAAATCAGCCAGTGCAGCCAATCCAGCCAGGTTGGCAGCCAGTCTTGCAGGATTTGATCGAAGTGTTCGAACTGACCGTAAGTCCACCAGATACCGGCGCCGAACAGCACGACATTGATCAACAGCGGCATCGCTACGAAGCGGCGCAAACCGCTTTTGGGAAGCCAGCGCAGACCGGTCAGGGCGTAGCCTGCGCCTTTCATCAGAGAAGTACTCATCAGTTTCGGGAACCTTCGCCGGGAAGCGCCGGCTTTCGTTTCAAAATGCAGCAATGTACGTTACTATTTTCATTAAATCAGACGCCGCCACCTTGATCGGGCGGCGTCCCATTATAAGACTTGGCGCTGCGGTCTCGAATTCTGAATGTCTGATTGCGCCGCCGGTTTTTTCCACCACTCCATTATTACCACCCACGTCAAAGGAGCATCTGCATGAAAAACCCTGTTCGCGTTGTGATTACTGGCGCTGCTGGCAACATCGGCTACGCCATGGCCTTCCGCATCGCTTCCGGCACCATGCTGGGTCCCGATCAACCGGTGATCCTGCAATTACTGGAAATCACCCCGGCGCTGCAAGCCCTGCAAGGCGTGGTGATGGAACTGAACGACTGCGCTTTCCCGTTGCTGGCCGGCGTAGTCGCCACCGACGATCTGAAGACCGCCTTCACCGACGCCAACTTCGCTATGCTGGTCGGTGCGCGTCCGCGTGGCCCCGGCATGGAGCGCAAGGATCTGCTGACGGCCAACGGCGCCATCTTCGGGCCGCAGGGCCGGGCGATCAATGACTACGCCGCCAGTGATGTGCGGGTGCTGGTGGTCGGCAACCCCGCCAACACTAACTCTCTGATCGCCGCCTGCAATGCCCCGGATCGGGATCGCCGTCAGTTCCACGCCATGACTCGGCTCGATCACAATCGCGCCTTGAGCCAGTTGGCCGCGAAGACCGGCGCTCATGTCAATGATATCAAGAAGATGACGATCTGGGGCAATCATTCCTCGACCCAGTATCCCGACATCAGCCAGTGTACGGTCAAGAGTCAGGCAGCGACGTCGCTGGTCGATCAGGACTGGTATCGCGGCACCTTCATTCCTGATGTGCAGCAGCGCGGCGCGGCGATTATCAAAGCGCGTGGCGCATCCTCCGCTGCGTCCGCTGCATCCTCGGCTATCGATCACATGCGTGATTGGGCGCTGGGCACGCCAGACGGCGACTGGGTCAGCATGTCGGTTCCGTCCGATGGCTCCTATGGCATTGGCGAAGGTGTGATCTACTCCTATCCGTGCGTCTGCAAGAACGGCAATTATGAAATTGTGCAGGGTTTGCCGGTCGATGATTTCAGCCGTGAGAAGATGAAGGCCACTGAGCAAGAGTTGCGCGAGGAACGCGCCAGCGTCGAGGATTTGTTGAAATAAACCGTTCCCCGCCGTCCCTGGAGGATTCCGGGGGCGGTGGGCAGGAAATTTTTGACTGAGCGACTACACTATTTTCCGCGATAACCATAACGTCGCAAAACTACCAAAGTTGGAGGATATCCCCGCATGAATTATGAAGAGTTCCATCGCCGGTCGATTGATGATCCCGAAGGTTTCTGGGGCGAGCAGGCGAAACTGATCTACTGGAACAAGCCGCCGCAAAAAATTCGGGACTACAGCAAGCCACCGTTTTGCAAGTGGTTTGTCGGCGGCGAAACCAATCTGTGTTACAACGCCGTGGACCGGCATCTGGCCGACCGCGCTGATCAGCGGGCGCTGATTTACATCTCGACGGAAACCGACGAGACCGTCATTTACACCTACGCTGAACTGCACCGCGAAGTGAACCGCTTCGCCGCCGTGTTGCAATCGCTGGGCGTGGGCAAGGGCGATCGGGTCATCATCTACATGCCGATGATCGCCGAAGCGTTGTTCTCTATTCTGGCCTGCGCCCGGATCGGCGCGATTCACTCGGTCGTTTTTGGTGGGTTCGCGGCCTACAACCTGGCGGTGCGCATCGACGACGCCAAGCCCAAGGTCATGGTCACCTCTGATGCGGGGATGCGCGGCGGCAAGGCAGTGCCCTACAAGCATCTGGTGGACGAATCGTGCAACCTGGCCAAGTTCCCACCGGAAAAAGTCGTCATCTGCAACCGAGGCTTGGACAAGGGCCTGACGTGGGTCGAGGGCCGCGATGTGGATTATGCCACCCTGCGCGCCCAGCACATGGATGCCGAGGTGCCGATCACCTGGCTGGAGTCCAACGAGCCGAGCTACATCCTCTACACCTCCGGCACCACTGGCATTCCCAAGGGCGTGCAGCGCGATGTCGGCGGCTACGCGGTGGCGCTGGCCTCCACCATGAAGCATCTCTACCACATCAATCCCGGCGAGACCATGTTCGCCACCTCCGATATCGGCTGGGTGGTGGGTCACTCCTATATCGTCTATGCCCCGTTGATCAACGGCTCGCCCACCATTTTCTACGAGGGCCTGCCGATCCGCCCGGATCCCGGCATCTGGTGGAAGATTGTCAACGAATATAAAGTGCGGACCATGTTCTCATCGCCAACGGCGGTGCGCGTCCTGAAGGGGCAAGATCAAAAATACATGACGATGCACGACGTATCGTGCCTGCGTTACCTGTTCTTGGCCGGCGAACCGCTGGATGAGCCGACCTCGCGTTGGATCACCGATGCGCTGAAAATTCCGGTCATCGACCATTATTGGCAGACTGAGACCGGTTGGCCGATGTTGTCCTACCTGCCAGGGGTCGATCTCAAGCCCAACCGCTTTGGTTCACCGGGCTTCCCGGTGTATGGCTACGACATCCGCGTCATCAACGAAGGCACCGGCGAGGAAGTGCCGCGTGGCGAGAAAGGCGTATTGGTGGTTGAGCCACCGTTGCCGCCGGGTTGCCTGAGCACGGTGTGGGGCGACGACAAGCGCTTTGTCCAGAGTTATTTTTCCAGCTTCAAGGAGATGCTGTACACCTCTTCAGATTGGGCAGTGCGCGATGAGGAGGGTTATTTCTTCATCTTGGGCCGCACCGACGACGTGATCAACGTGGCCGGCCACCGGTTGGGTACCCGTGAAATTGAAGAAGCGATCCAGGCCCATCCGGCAGTCGCCGAAGTTGCAGTCATTGGCGTGGCTGACAAGGTTAAAGGCCAGGTGCCGGTCGGCTTCTGCCGGTTGAAAGATCCGACCATGCTTGATGCGCCGGGCGCCACGGAGCGGATGGAGAAGGAAATCATCGCCAAGGTGCAGGAGCTGCTGGGCGCGGTGGCCAAGCCGCATAACGTCCACTTCGTCAGCTCCCTACCCAAGACTCGCTCCGGAAAATTGCTGCGGCGCTCGATTCAGGCGTTGGCTGAAGGCCGTGATCCAGGCGATTTGTCTACCCTGGACGATCCAAACTCGCTGGAAGAAGTGCGGCGGGCGGTCGGGCAGCATTAAACCCCGTCAGATTTCGCTCGCTCTCCGGTTCCATGCTGTGCAAAGCGGGTGGAACCGTCTTAAAGAAGTCCCTTCCCTTTGTTGGTGAAGGGATTTTTTTGGCGCCTGCCACCTACTGATTGTTGGGAACTTGGCGGTCGGCGGACGGGAGATCTTGGATGCTCGCACCTAACCGACCGTAGTACGAGCCTATCTGGCCAGTTTGCTAGCAACTGCATCACTCCTAATCTTGAGAAAACTGGCGGCTTGGCTTGTATTCTCCAATAATCGTTCTATGGTTCTTAGAGTCGGCTCTTTTATAGCTGACCGATTTAACCCATTAATAATGAAGAGGATTTATTATGAAGCTTCTGAATTTGATGCTGGCATTGATTCTGGCGCTATTTTCTGCAGTAACGCTGGCGCAGGCGATTGATCTCAACACGGCCAGCGCGATGGAACTGGAAAAGGGCCTGAAAGGGATCGGTCCGTCCAAAGCGAGCGCCATTGTCGAATATCGTGAGGCCCATGGTCCCTTTACATCGGTAAACGATCTGACCAAGGTTCCCGGCATTAAGGAAAAAACGCTGGAAAAATTATTGGCGGATAACCAAAACAAGCTGACGGTAGGGGGTGGTGCTGCACCTGCAACGGCAGTCACTCCGGCGAAGCCTGCCATGCCTGCGGTTCCGGCAGCGCCTGCGGTTCCGGCAGCGCCTGCGGTTCCGGCGACGCCTGCGGTTCCGGCAGCGCCTGCGGTTCCAGCGACGCCTGCCATACCTGCGGTTCCGGCGACGCCTGCTGCGCCAGCTCAACTGCCCAAGTGATCATCGACCCGTTAAGGGAGTTTTGTTGGCGAAGGATCGCCGCTTGACCGCTTTTTAAGCGGCCAGTCCCTTTATAATGGTGTTCTCTCCGGCTACTCTGCCGCTTACTGGGAGCGCCTATGTTTCGTCCTCTGGAATTGTTCATCGGCCTGCGCTACACCCGCGCCAAGCGCCGTAATCACTTCATTTCCTTCATTTCCCTGAGTTCGATGCTGGGTATCGCCCTGGGCATCACCGCTTTGATCACCGTGCTGTCGGTAATGAACGGCTTTCAGCAGGAATTGCGCGGACGCATTCTAGCGATGACCGCCCATGCTACGCTCAATCGCTGGAATGGGTTAGTGGACGACTGGCAAAGTGTGCGTGATCAGGTATTGCGCCATCCCGAAGTCGAGGGCGGTGCGCCCTTCATTCGCGGTGAAGCTATGTTTAACCACGCTTCGCTGGTCAGTGGCGCGTTGATTCAGGGCATTTTGCCGGAAGAGGAGCGGCAGGTTTCAGACCTTGGCGACAAGATGATTCGGGGTTCACTGGATGATTTGCGCCCTGGCGAGTTTGGCGTCATTCTCGGCAAGGCGCTGGCCAATGCATTGGGGGTGACGGTGGGCGACAAAGTCACGGTGATTACTCCACAGGCGACGGTGACTCCGGCAGGTATTCTGCCCCGGCTGAAGCGTTTCGAAGTGGTAGGAATTTTCGAGGCGGGTATGTACGAGTATGATCGGGGGCTGGCGCTGACGCACGTTACTGACGCTGGCAAGCTGTTTCAACTTCCCGAGGGTGTTGTCAGCGGGGTGCGACTGAAATTACGAGACCTGTTTCAGGCGCCGCGTCTGGCCCGTGAACTGGCTGATCAATTGCCGGAGGGTTATCTGGCCCGCGACTGGACCCAGGATCACGCCAGCTTTTTCCGGGCGGTGCAGATCGAAAAAACCGCCATGTTTGTGATTTTGACCCTGATCGTGGCGGTGGCGGCGTTCAACATCGTTTCCGCTCTGGTGATGGTGGTTACCGATAAACAGGCGGATATCGCCATCCTGCGCACGTTGGGCGCGACCCCGCTCAGCATCATGGGCATCTTCATCGTGCAAGGCATCACGATCGGTCTGGTTGGCACTCTGATGGGGTTGATCGGCGGGGTATCGTTGGCGACGCATGTCGATGTGGTGGTGCCGTTTATCGAGCAAATGTTCGGCGTCAAGTTCCTGGCCCCGGATATCTATCTTATCAGCGACCTGCCCTCCCAAGTGTTGTGGAGCGATGTGTCCACGATTGGGCTGGTGGCGTTCGGACTGGCGACGCTAGCAACCCTCTATCCCGCCTGGCGCGCGGCGCGCACCCAACCGGCGGAGGCTCTGCGCTATGAATAATGCAGCCAAGCATGAAGGCATGGTGCTGGAATGTCGCCAGTTAGCCAAATCGTTCCGGGAAGGCAGCGAACGGCTGGAGGTGTTGCGCGGCATTGACTTTCAGGTGCAGCGCGGTGAGCGGTTGGCGGTGATTGGCAGTTCCGGGTCGGGCAAGAGTACGCTGCTGCATCTGCTGGGTGGGCTGGATACGCCAACCGCCGGTTCCGTGTGGGTGGCCGGGCAGGAGCTGAATCGGTTAAGCGACGCCGGGCGTGGCCGATTGCGCAACCGCTGGTTGGGGTTCATTTACCAGTTTCATCATCTTCTGCCAGAGTTTACGGCGCTGGAGAATGTGGCCATGCCATTGCTGATTCGCGGCGAGAGGCCGGCCAGCGCGACCGAACAGGCAGCGGCCTTGCTGAGCCGGGTCGGCTTGGGTCCGCGTTTGACGCATAAACCGGGCGAACTGTCCGGCGGCGAGCGGCAACGGGCGGCGGTGGCGCGGGCATTGATTACGCAACCGGCCTGTGTGCTGGCCGACGAGCCGACCGGTAATCTTGACCGGCACAGCGCTGAACAGGTGTTTGAATTGATGTTGGAGTTAAATCGCGATCTGGGCACCAGCTTTGTGGTCGTTACACACGACCCGGGATTGGCGGCCCGGATGGATGCGACTTGGCGATTGGCGGATGGGGCGTTGCAGACGGAGGGTTGAACCGGGCTCGTCTTCAGCCACAACAGCACGGTCGCTACCTGCAGAGATTCCGGGAGGGTATTGTGGATGACAGCGATCCAATTGCGCTATGAGGGTTGTTTATTAGGGCTGGCCGCAGGCGACGCCCTGGGAACAACGGTCGAATTTAAATCGCCGGGTAGCTTTGTTCCCCTGACTGATATGGTCGGGGGCGGACCCTTTGGTTTAAAAAAAGGCCAGTGGACGGATGACACCTCAATGGCGCTCTGCCTCGCGGAAAGCCTGATCACCTGCCGCGCCTTCAACGCCCGCGATCAAATGGAACGCTATGTCCGCTGGTGGAAGACAGGGCATTTGAGCAGCACTGGTCGATGCTTCGACATCGGGAATACCGTTTGTGGAGCACTACAGCGGTACCTCATCAGTACGGGAGAGCCGTTTGCCGGTTCCAGTGAGCCGCACACCGCCGGAAACGGCAGTTTGATGCGACTGGCCCCTGTCCCCCTGTTCTTCGCCGCTGAACCTGAAACGGCGATTGCCATGAGCGCGGAAAGCTCAAGAACGACCCACGGGGCGCTGACTTGTCTGGATGCATGCCGCTATTTTGGGGGGCTCCTCATCGGCGCGATTCAGGGAGCTGCAAAAGAAGAATTGCTCTCTCCACGTTATGCGCCGGTCGAGCGCCTGTGGGAGCGTGCGCCGTTATGCCCGGAAATTGACAAAATTGCGTGCGGTTCCTTCAAGCGGAAAGAGCCGCCCGCTATCATCGGTAGTGGCTATGTTGTGGAATCATTGGAAGCTGCGCTGTGGGCGTTCAGTCGCTCCTCAAGTTTTCAGGAAGGCTGCCTACTGGCAGTGAACTTGGGCGATGACGCGGACACCACTGGGGCGATCTTCGGACAGTTGGCCGGCGCGTATTACGGCCTGGCCGGTATTCCGCAAACCTGGCGTGAGTGCCTTGCTCAGGTCGATTTGATCCGGCGCTGGGCAAGGGAATTGGCGATTTTGGCCAAAATCCCGGTGAACAGTAGTTAAGCTGTACTTGGAGGTGAGAGGCGATGATGACCGACACTGTTTCCTTGGCAACGACATCAACCTGTGTCATTTGCGACACCCCCCTGTCCTGGAACCGGGCGCAGATCAGTCGACTGTGCATCCGGGCGGAATGTGCCTGGCGTTACTCGTTGCTGCAAAAGCAGAATAAGCTCTGTCGAATGTGTGGTCGCCCGCTCTCCACTGAAAATTGGGTCTCGGGCGTTTGCACCAGCCTGGATTGTCGGCGAGCCATTGTTGCGCAACAGGCGAAAGAAGATCATGCACGGCGAGTGCGGCGAGAGCGGATGCTACGGCAGCAGGCCGGGCGACTTCGTGATCAGGTCGCGACTCACTTTGGCATCGGCAAGCCTAAGTCCTTCCTGTTGACTGTCATTCCCGCCGCTGTACACCAGATCACTCATTTGCCGGCGCAACGTCGGCGTGAGTTTCGCGATTACCTCAACTCGTTAATTGATCGGGCTATGTCATTACCTGTTCCACCGGTCGTGAATCCAGAACCGATGCCAGAGTCGGTTCTGGTTCAGAATGCCCGTCTTCAGGTTCCATCAGGCAGTGCCTGCGCCTGTTGTCAGGGGTCCTGTTGCCGAGGCGGAGCTTACACCCATGCTTATTTGGGTGTGGAAACCATGCAGCGCTACCGGGCAGCTCACCCAAACCAAAGTTCCCGCCAGATTTTAGCCGCCTACATGCGTCATATTCGTGACGAGACCTGTGAGGGCTCTTGTGTCTACCATCGGGTCGATGGGTGCAGCCTGCCGCGTGAAATGCGTGCGGATATTTGTAACGATTTCTACTGCGGGGGATTGCGGGAGTTCCGGGCGAATGTGCCCGTCACCGGACCTGTTCGCGGTTTTTTCGTTGCGACGACCGACGATGCGATTCAGCGAGCCGCTCTGGTACATGAAGAACAGATGCTAATGGTTCCGACGCCGCCTGCCGCTACAGAATGCAGCGATTAAAAACGATCCCGCCGGCGGCGATCATCCATGCGTTTGGGAGCTATCGCCTTTCTACTCGGCATTCTGGCTTTACAAATGCTACCGGAATTGCCCGCTCGGAACTGGATGCTAGCGCTGCCGGGCGTATTGCTCGTTCTGGCGTTGATTCCCTGGTTGCGGTTGCCCGTCTGGGGCGCGACGGGTTTTTTATGGGCGCTATGGCTGGCCCCGCCGCTTACTGGGCTGCCGGTAGAGCTGGAAGGTGCTGAAATAACGCTGGAAGGCTGGATTGCGGCGATCCCGGATCGTGAAAGCCGCAGCATCCGTTTTGAATTCGAGGTTGCGCCGACCAGAGGTGATGAGTCATTGGCAACCTCGCTGGTCGGACGCCGGTTGCGCTTGTCGTGGTGGGATAAGGCTGATAATGAAGAGGATTTTTCGGCAGCGGCGCATCCGGCGCTGCGGGTTGGCGACCGCTGGATTTTCACGGCCCGGCTCAAAAAACCGTGGGGATTCCGCAATCCCGGCGGCTTTGATTACGAGCGCTGGTTGTACGCCAAGCACATTGTCGCCACCGGCTCCATCCGCCCTTACCCCCCGCCGCGCCGCTTGGCCGAGGCTGAACGTTATCCACTGGATCGATATCGGCAACACATTGCCGACCGCTTTGCCCAGCAATTGCCCGGTAATCCCCACACCAGTATTCTGATCGCGCTGGCCATCGGTGAGGAGAGCGGCATTACCCCCTGGCAGTGGGAGATATTCAATCGCACTGGCGTTGGCCATCTGATGTCGATCTCCGGCTCGCATATCGGCTTGGTTGCCGGCCTGATATTCACCCTGGCCTGGACGGTCTGGAGTCGCATTCCATCCTTGGCGCTACGCTGGCCCGCCACTCGTGCGGCGGCGCTGGTGGCATTGTTGGGCGCGGGCGGTTATACCCTGCTATCTGGACTGTCAGTCCCTGCGCAACGCTCGTTTCTGATGGCGGCAGTAGCTATGCTGGCGCTAATCATGTTGCGTCCAGCCATACCCAGTCGCATTCTGGCGCTGGCGTTGCTGGTCGTGTTGGCGATTGACCCTGGCGCACCCTTGCAAATCGGGTTCTGGCTGTCGTTCGGTGCGGTCACGGTCATTCTTTACAGCGTGAGTGGTCGTTGGCGGGAACATCGCTGGTTGGGTCAGACGATCCACCTGCAATTGAACATCACTCTGGCGCTATTGCCGCCTACATTGCTGTTTTTTCAGAAATTTCCAGGGCTGTCCCCCTTGGCTAACCTGATCGCCATTCCTTGGGTGGGCTGTACAGTATTGCCCTTAAGCTTGCTGGCGGCGCTGTTCACGCCGTTTAGCGACACCCTGCAATCGGTGGCTCTGAACATGGCGGCTATGACCATGGAGGGGTTATGGCAAGTTTTGCGTTGGCTGGACCAGTGGCCGGAGAGGACGATGCTGTATCGGCCCGCACCGCCGCTCTGGACTCTGGCATTGGCGCTACTGGGTGTTGCGCTGTGGCTGGCTCCACGCGGTCTGCCGATTCGCTGGCTGGGAATTCCCCTGTGCCTGCCGCTGTTATGGCCACCGGTCGTTGCGCCAGTATCTGGAGGATTCTGGTTCACGTTGCTGGATGCCGGAGAGGGTCTGGCGGCCGTGGTGCGCACCCGCGATCACACGCTGGTTTATGACACGGGGCGACGGATCGGGGCCACACTGGATACAGGGCGCGCCGTACTTGCGCCTTTTTTGCGTGACCAAGGCGTGAAGCGGGTCGATCTGCTGATCGTGAGTCATGCGGACAGCCAGCATACCGGCGGTGTGCGATCATTGCGGGAGTTGTTTCCTGTGGAGCGCATTCTGACTTCGGCGCCTAGCCAGATCCCCATCGATGGCGCTGAGCCGTGCCTGGCCGGTCAAATCTGGGAATGGGATAAGGTCCAGTTTCAGATGCTGCATCCGCCATCGACCGGTTTTAGCGATGACAATGCGTCTTGTGTGCTGAAAGTCTCCGGTCGAGGAGGGCGGGTGCTATTGCCGGGCGATATTGAAACCGGCGCGGAAATGACTCTGGTGAGGAACTATGGAACGGGGCTGGCCGCTGAAGTGCTGGTCGCACCGCATCAGGGCCGACGTAATTTGTCCACGGCGGCTTTTCTGGACGCTGTGCAACCTCACTACATTCTGTTTGCGACGGGTTATCGGAACCGCTACGGCTATCCGCGGGCAGACACAGTAGCTCGTTATCAGGCGACCCGCGCTGTTCTGCTGGATTCTTCCCATGAAGGGGCGTTGACCTTCCGGTTGGAACCAGGGCAACCGTTAGAACCGGAACGCTATCGGCGGGAGAATCGCCACTATTGGACAGGGCCATGATTGGAAGAGCGGCATATCAGCAAGCGATACCCGCTCTCAGTAGGTTTTGGCTTTTTCTTAAAAGTAGGGCCGGCCAGTGGAGTAGAGAACTGGAAGGCGCTACAGATGCGCTTTTCTACAGTTTTCAGGCGCTGGTCTTCATTACCAGATCAGGCATTGGTTTGATCGTGCTCCATTGCAGGCAACTAGGGCAGCACCAATGCAGAGACTTGGCGACGAAGCCGCAGTTATCGCAGCAATAGCGGGCAGTGCTGTTGAGCATCTGGGTACTAATGCAGTGCAACGCCCGCAGATCAGCGTATTCCGCGCCATGACCCCGCGCCAGTTTGATTTCAACCAAGCGACGCAGGCCCAACAGGGTGGGATATTCGCGCAACTCGTGTTCGAGAAACCGAAGTGCGGCTTCCTCACCCTCCTGCCGCAACAACCATTCCGCTAGAGCATCTGTGATCCGGCCGCCGTGGTTCCGTTCCTGTACTTCGCGCAGATAGGCGATCCATTCATTGAGACGGCCCAAGGCGCTATAACACTGACCGAGGGGCGCGATGACCTCGGGCAAATAGCCACGATCCTGCCGTTCGACCGCCTGCAATGTGGCGATGGCCGCACGATGATCGCCAGCCCGCATAGCCAAACGTCCCAACAGCAGATTGGCCCGGGTACAATCTGGATCGCGCACCAGGGCGTCATGTAGCCGGATTTTCGCCTCATCGTCCTGCTGTCTTGCCTTCGCTTCTTCGGCAAGTTCACAACAGAAGTGTGCGGTTTGCCGGCGCTTGGACTCACCACTGATCCGTTCGAGACGATCACTGTGGGCTATCGCCTGCCGCCAGTCCTTCTCCTGCTGGAAGATATGGATTAACCGGGAAAGCGCAAGAGCGATGTAATCAGGATGATCAAGCAGTTTCTGAAACAGCTCCTCAGCCCGATCAAACAACCCGGCCCGCAGGTAATCTTCGCCCAGCTCCAGCATGGCTCGTTGCCGCTGATCCACCGTCAGATGGGTGCGGGCGATCAAACTGCTGTGGATGTGAATCGCTCGATCCACTTCGCCACGGCGGCGGAATAGATTACCCAGAGCCAAATGAATTTCCGCAGTATCCCGATCAACATCGGCCAAGCGCGTAAACACCTCAATGGCCTGATCTGGTTGATCATCGATCAGATAATTCAGCCCTTTGAAATAGTCCGCGTTGCGGACCGCCACGTTGTTCCCGCCTATTGGGCTGCGCCGGGCAGCCCACCAACCGGAAGCTGCGGCAATCGGCAGCAGCAACCATAGAAGCTCCATCATGGTTAATAACGCAGTGCCGAACGGCTAATGCGCATCCCGCTCCACCTTTCTGGTCAGTGTGTTGATTTCTTGATTCTTTTCAACAACGGCTTGACGCAATCGGGCCACCTGCCAACGCAACGGCAATACCACAAAGGCGCCGATCAGTGCGGTCACCAATGCACCAGCGGTGAAAGCGCACACCACTACCAGCGACAATGGTAAGGTGGTCACGCCCAGCAGATAGTTAACGGCCACCGGATCAGCATGTAACGTGGAAAATTCTACGCCCAACAGCAAAATGATCAGCAGAATTGCAGCGACCAGAATGAATTTAACCCAGAACATCGGTTCCCCCCGCCAGAACGGTGTGAAATCAGCCAGCCCGCAACTATCCGCTGCATCGCTCCTGAGCGCTTCAATAAAAAACCCACTGATTATTGTGGGTCTTTGTGAACAGCAGATAAGAACTGAGAGCCCTGCAGATTGAAAAGACGATCACGAAAAACCATTACCGCCATGATCATCACGGTTATTGACCCGTTCGCGCAACTCCTTGCCGGGTTTGAAATGCGGCACATATTTGCCTGAAAGCGTGACGGCGTCACCTGTTTTGGGATTGCGACCGACCCGGGGAGGACGAAAATGCAGCGAAAAGCTGCCAAACCCCCGAATCTCGATCCGTTCCCCACAAGCCAGCGACTCGCTCATTTGCTCCAGCATGGCTTTGACCGCTAACTCTATATCCTTATAGGGAATATCGCTTCTCTTATTCGCAAGAATTTCGATCAATTCCGATTTCGTCATAAACGTTCCCCAAACGAACGGTGATCCTGACGGCGCAGGCTGCGCCGCATGGCTGAACATCTATAAAATCCCGGCGGCGATGATCTATCCGGTGAACCGCCGCCGTAAGGCAAAACGGTTACTCATCCTGCTGAGAGTTGCTCATCTGTTCCTTGAAGATATCACCCAAAGTTGCGCCGGTGCCGGATCTACGGCTGTAGTCTTGCATCACCTCCGCTTCCTCAGCCATGTCCTTGGCCTTGATCGACAGTGAAATCGTCCGGTTCTTGCGGTCGACGCCGATGAACTTGGCTTCGATTTCCTCGCCATCCTTGAGCATTGAGCGGGCATCCTCAATCCGTTCCCGAGACAACTCGGAGGCGCGCAATGTCCCCTCAACACCCTGGCCCAAATCCACGATAGCGCCCTTAGCGTCCACCGACAGAATGCGGCCCTTGATCACTGTACCCTTGGGATGGTCAGCGACAAAGTTGGAGAAGGGGTCTTTATCGAGCTGCTTGATGCCCAGCGAGATACGCTCACGCTCTGGATCAACCGCCAGCACCACCGCCTCAACCTCCTGACCCTTTTTATACTGGCGCACCGCTTCCTCGCCGGGCGCATTCCAGGAAATGTCAGAGAGATGCACCAAGCCGTCGATACCGCCGTCCAAACCGATGAAGATGCCAAAGTCGGTAATCGATTTGATCTTGCCAGATACGCGGTCGCCCTTGCCATGGTTTTGATCGAACTCATCCCAGGGATTTTGCTGGCACTGCTTCATGCCCAGCGAGATGCGCCGGCGATCCTCATCGATATCAAGCACCATGACTTCGGTTTCGTCACCCAGCGCCACGACCTTGTTCGGGTTGACGTTCTTGTTGGTCCAATCCATCTCGGAGACGTGAACCAGGCCCTCGACGCCTTCTTCAATCTCCACGAAGCAACCGTAGTCGGCAATATTGGTCACTTTACCAAACACGCGGGTGCCGACCGGATAACGCCGCGCCAGCGCGATCCACGGATCGTCACCCAACTGCTTAAGGCCCAGCGAGACGCGGTTGCGTTCACGATCGAATTTGAGCACCTTGACCCGGATATTGTCACCGACGGCGACGACTTCAGAGGGATGCTTGACCCGCCGCCAGGCCATATCGGTGATGTGCAACAGACCATCGATGCCGCCGAGATCCAGGAAGGCGCCGTAGTCAGTAAGGTTTTTGACCACACCATCAACAACTTGACCTTCTTGGAGGTTTTGCAACAACGCTTCACGTTCGGCACTGTATTCCTGCTCTACCACCGCCCGGCGGGACACCACGACATTGTTACGTCGACGGTCGAGCTTGATGACTTTGAATTCCTGCTCCTTGCCTTCCAGATAGCCTGCGTCCCGAACCGGGCGCACATCGACCAGTGAACCGGGCAGGAACGCCCGAATTTCGCCGATTTCCACGGTGAAGCCGCCTTTGACCTTGCCGCTGATCAGTCCCTTGACGATTTCTTCACCCTCAAAAGCCTTCTCCAGCGAACTCCAGATCCGGGCGCGCTTGGCTTTTTCGCGGGACAGCCGGGTTTCGCCAAAACCGTCCTCAAGTGCATCCAATGCCACTTCGACCACATCTCCCACTTTTACGTCGAGGACGCCTTCCTCGTTATAAAACTGTTCGATGGGAATCAGTCCTTCCGACTTCAGACCGGCGTTGACAACCACCGCGTCCGCCCGGATTTCCACGATCAGTCCCTGGACGATGGAACCCGGCTGCATCTGCTTGTCAGCCAGGCTTTGTTCAAACAGTTCGGCGAAACTTTCGGTCATGGGTTATGGCTCAAAAAAAACCGGCGGTAGCAAGCCGCCGCGGGTGGGTTGAAATACAAGGTCCAGACATTTCCGGACCGGATTTTGGGTGACTACGCTCCCGTTATCGCGGAAACTTTTCGGGTTTGCGCCCGGAGCGCCCAGTCGCGGCGCTCAGTCTATGCAATCAATACCGTCGAAATCACAGCGTAGTCAAGACCTGCGTCGGCGTAAAGGTTTGAGTCTAAGGGATTACCCGTACTGATAACCGTCGCTGGGCAAGCGTCAGCGCCCACTGACACACTTCCGCAAGGGTCATCCGGGTTGTGTCCAAAACTTCCGCATCCATAGCGGGTTTAAGCGGTGCGACGGCTCGTTGGGCGTCGCGGGCGTCCCGCTCGGCGATTTCCTTGACAAGGTTCTTAAGGTTAGCATCCATGCCTTTTTCAATCAACTGGTTATAGCGGCGCTGCGCCCGCTCGTCGGCATCGGCGGTCAGAAACAGCTTCAGATCAGCATCCGGGAACACCACTGCGCCCATATCCCGGCCATCTGCGATCAGTCCGGGTGGTTGGCGAAAATCCCGCTGACGTTGCAGCAATGCTGCTCGCACTGCTGGCAAGGCCGCGACCTGCGAGGCAGCGTTACCTGTAGTCTCGCTGCGAATCGCTGTACTGACGTCCTCACCCTCCAAGACGATTTGCAGTGCGCCATTTGTCCCAGGGGCGAAGGCGACATCCAGCCCGGTGGCGACTTGCGCAACCCTGGGCTCGTCCTCCAAGGGCAAATTCCGGCGCAGCGCCGCCAGCGCAGTGAGTCGATACAATGCGCCACTGTCCAGCAACGACCATTTCAGGCGAGTCGCCAGCCATTGGCAAAGCGTCCCCTTGCCCACGCCACTCGGTCCATCGACGGTGATGACAGGCGGTTGACTGCTCACCCCCAGCGCTCCGCTATCGGCAACCCGACGTTTTGGGCCAGAGCGACGAAACCGGGAAAAGAAGTGTTGACGTTAGCGCAGTCATGAATAGTGACTGAGCCGCTGGCGCGCAGGGCAGCGATGGCGAAACTCATTGCGATGCGGTGATCGCCGTGGCTGGCGACCGTTCCGCCCGACAGTGTTCCCCCTTCAATGACGATACCATCCGGGGTGGGACCTGCAGTGATCCCCAAGGCCGTCAAACCATCGGCCATGACCTGAATCCGGTCACTTTCCTTGACCCGCAATTCCGCCGCGCCTGCTAACACGGTGGCGCCCTTGGCGCAGGCGGCGGCAATGAAGAGCGCCGGAAATTCATCAATCGCCAGCGGCACCAGGGCTTCGGGAATGCGAATGCCGTGGAGTGGGGCGGGGCGCACCCGCAGATCAGCGACCGGCTCACCGCCCGCCAATCGGGGATTTTGCACCTCAATGTTCGCCCCCATCAGTCGCAAGATGTCGATGACGCCGGTGCGGGTGGGGTTAACCCCGACGTGCTCCAGTAATAGATCGGAACCGAGGGCAATGCTGGCGCCCACCAGAAAGAAGGCGGCGGAAGAAATGTCGGCGGGTACATCAATCGTTGTTCCCTGCAACCGTGCGCCGCCGGTGACGGCCATGATTCGCTCGCCCTCACGCTGCACCGGATAACCAAAACCTGTCAGCATCCGCTCGGTATGATCACGGGTCGGAGCCGGTTCGGTCACCCGGGTGGTCCCCTTGGCGTAAAGGCCGGCCAGCAGCAGACAGGATTTGACCTGAGCGCTGGCTACCGGTAGCGCATAGTCAATGCCGGTCAATTGCTGGCCACCGTGAATGCGTAGCGGCGCAGATCCCGTTGCAGTGGCCTCAATCTGCGCCCCCATTTTCGTCAGTGGTTCGGTCACGCGCCGCATGGGTCGGCGGGTCAGCGAGGCGTCGCCAGTCAGCACCGTATCAAAACTCTGTCCCGCCAGCAGGCCGCTCATGAGGCGCATCGAAGTACCGGAATTGCCCATGTCCAGCGGGCCACTCGGGGCCAAGAGACCGTATAAGCCAACGCCCTGGATGGTCACTCTTCCCTGTTCCGGCCCGTCAATGCGCACGCGCATGGCGCGGAAGGCCTTCAATGTGGCCAGGCAATCCTCGCCTTCCAGAAAGCCGGTTATTGTGGTGACGCCCTCAGCCAGTGAACCGAGCATGATGGCGCGATGGGAAATGGATTTATCGCCTGGAACCCGACAGTGACCGCGTAGCGCGCCGCCAGGTTGGACGATGAAAGTGACTTTGCTCATGAAGTTAGTTAAATGAGAGAAGTTTGGAGAACCCAGGCTGGCTGCCGGGTTACATCAGCCAGAATCTTGTGTGCCTTGATTCTGACCATGATAGTTTGAAATGCAAGGTGAAATTGCGGCGAGCCCTGATAGAGTTAATAGCGCATCCTGGTGCGGCCTGACAGTCGCCGGGAGTGTGTCCAACAAAATCAATCCCATGAGGAGGAGAACATGCAGCGTCGAGAGTTTATCAGGAAAGCCGGACTGGGTCTGGCTACGTTCGCTGGAGGCGCCGCCGCACCGGTCATTGCCCAGGAACAGGCGCAGGCCTTGCCGTCCATCAAGTGGCGGATGGCGTCGAGCTTTCCCAAGAGCCTGGACACCATTTACGGAGCGGGTGAGGTGCTGGCGAAGCGCGTAACGGAGATCACCCAAGGGAAATTTGAAATCCGCGTATTCGCCGGCGGCGAAATTGTGCCACCGTTCGGGGTGCTGGACGCTGTGCAGCAGAACACAGTGGAGGTCTGTCACACAGCTTCGTACTATTTTCACGGTAAGAACAAGGCGTTTTCGCTGGATTGTTCCGTGCCGTTCGGCCTCACCGCCCGGCAGATGTTCGCCTGGTTTCATTACGGCGAGGGGGGAGCCCTGTTGCGCGAATTTTTCGCCAAGTACAACGTGGTCAATTTTCAGGGGGGCAATACCGGTACGCAAATGGGTGGTTGGTTCCGCAGAGAAATCAAAACCATGGAAGATGTAAAGGGCTTGAAAATCCGCATTCCCGGCTTCGGTGCGGAAGTGTTTTCGGCACTGGGGGCGGTGCCGCAATCGTTGCCAGGCGGTGAAATTTATCCGGCGCTGGAGCGCGGAGCCATCGACGCCGCCGAGTGGGTCGGTCCCTACGACGACGAAAAGCTGGGTTTCTACAAGGTCGCCAAATTTTACTATTACCCCGGTTGGTGGGAACCCGGCCCGGTGCTGTCGTTTTACGTCAACAAGGAACAGTGGGATAAACTGCCCAAGCCTTATCAGGCCGCGTTTGAGGCGGCGGCGGCTGAAGCCAACATCAATATGCTGGCGGCCTACGACGCCAAAAATCCTCAGGCAATCCAGCGCCTGGTGCAGAACGGCACGCAATTGCGGCGCTATCCTGACGATGTGCTGAAAGCTGCTTACGAGACCGCGCAGAAGATCTTCGCTGAAGAATCGGCAAAAAACCCTGATTTCAAGAAGATTTTCGATTCAATGCGCACGTTCCAGAAGGGAGCGGATATTTGGGCGGGGCTGCCGGAAGGGACTCTGGCCAACTTCATGCAAACCATGCTGCGCGCCGGTCAATAACGGCCTGAACCGCTCCCGCCTCTCTCCCCGGAGTGGAGGGAGAGGGAGGCTGGGTTGCCAAAGTGATCTACTGCTTGGGGGGCTGGAGTTGCCGGAATAGATCGGCGGCGTCATCGCGGTTGACGCCGTTCTGGTCATCCGGCGCCAGGAGCTGGATTTCAGTGGGTTGACCAGCATGAACCGGTCGGTCCAGACCCAGCGTGACCAACGAAGGAAAGGCAATGATCAGCGCCACCATGATCATTTGAATCACCACGAATGGCACGGCGCCCCAGTAAATATCACTGGTGCGAATCGTTGGCGGCGCAACGCTGCGCAGATAGAACAATGCGAAGCCGAATGGCGGATGCATGAATGAAGTCTGCATGTTCACGCCCATCAGAATGCCAAACCAGACCAGGTCGATGCCCAATTTTTCCGCCACCGGCGCCAGTAACGGCAGAATGATGAAGCTGATTTCGAAGAAATCCAGAAAAAACGCCAGCAGGAACACCAGCAAATTGACAACGATCAGAAACCCCAGTTGACCGCCGGGCAGATCGAGCAGCAGGTGCTCCACCCACAAATCGCCATTGACGCCGCGAAACACCAGACTGAATACACTGGCGCCGATCAGGATGAAGATGACGAAACTGGCGATTTTCGCGGTGGAATGCATCGACTCAACGAGCATTTTCCGGTTCAACTTGCCCTTGGAGAACGCCAGCAGTAGCGCTCCGACTGCGCCCATTGCGCCACCTTCAGTCGGCGTGGCCCAGCCGATAAAGATCGTTCCGAGCACCAGGAACATCAATACCAGCGGTGGAACCATGGCCACGATGGCTCGATGGAATAGCGCCCAACCGCGCAGGGTGCGCGCCTCCAACGGCAAGGCCGGGGCCGACAGTGGTCGAAAGATCGTGTTCAGAAATACCCAACCCACGTACATTGCAGCGAGGATCAAGCCGGGCAGGATTGCACCCTTGTACATATCGCCCACAGAACGGCCCAACACGTCAGCCATCACGATTAGCACCAGCGAGGGCGGAATGATTTGCGCCAAGGTTCCCGAGGCCGCGATTACGCCGCACGCCAGGGGTTTGTTGTAGCCGTAGCGCAGCATGATCGGCAACGAAATCAGCCCCATGGCGATCACCGAAGCGGCCACCACTCCCGTAGTAGCGGCCAGCAACGCGCCGACGAAGATCACGGCGTAGGCCAGTCCGCCGCGAATGCTGCCAAAGAGTTGGCCGATGGTGTCGAGCAGGTCCTCAGCCATGCCGCTGCGCTCCAATACCAGACCCATGAAGGTGAAGAACGGAATCGCCAACAGGATCTCGTTCTTCATGATGCCGAACACGCGATCCGGGAAGGCTTGCAGTAGGTTAGGGGTGAGCAATCCGAGGTGGATGCCCAGCAAGCCAAACGCCATGCCCACCGCCGCCAGTGAGAATGCGACCGGATAGCCGACTAACAGGAACAACACCAGCGCCGAAAACATGATGGGCGCCATATTAGCGATCAAGAACTCGGCCATGTCTAATGTCCTCCCCGGAAGGTCGGCATGGGCCGGTCACCGGTGAGCACCGCAATGTTCTTGATCAGCTCGGATAGCCCTTGCAAGCTGAGCAGGGTGAAGGCTGCCGGGATGGCGAGTTTCAAAGGCCACCAAATTAGCCCGCCAGGGTCGGGCGATGCCTCACGGGTGTGGAAGGAGAGCAGGAAATAGCTCCAAGAGTTGACCACAATCAACAGGCAAACCGGTAATAAAAACAGCAGGGCGCCGAAAATATCGATCCAAATCCGCGCCACGGGCGGCAAGCGCGATGACACGACATCAATGCGCACATGGCCACCTTCCAGCAGAGTCCAAGCCGAACAAAACAGGAAAACCAGCCCAAACATGAACCATTGCGCTTCCAGCAGTGCGTTCGATCCCCAATCCAGGGCATAGCGCAGGGTGGCGGCGGTCGCACTGGTCAACGTGCAAAGCAGAATCAGCCAGGTCATCCAGCGGCCAATCGCCGTGTTGAGAGCGTCGATGGTCGCCGCAATATAGAGCGGAAATTTCATGGAACCTCCTGGAATGGACCATGGCGGGATGAGGCAACAGGAACCCTGTTTAAAAACAGTACCCCGCGCTAGATGGGTTAAGGGCTTCAACAGTGTAGTTGCTGAAACCGGGCCTGCCACGGGCGGGGTCAGAGACGCCAAGAGTTTGCTGTTAAAATGCTCTTTATGCATCCAGCAAGCGTGTAAGCGCTTTTTCACTCGCCCGGCTGGCCCAGGCGCAATCTGCCGTTTAGGATATTATTCATGCACTACCAGGACTTGCGAGATTTCATTGCTCAACTAGAGCGGCTTGGCGAATTGAAGCGCATCCAGGTCGCCGTCGATCCCCATTTGGAAATGACCGAGATTTGCGACCGGGTGCTACAGGCCGGTGGGCCGGCGATTTTGTTCGAGAATCCCAAAGGTTACACAATCCCGGTGCTGGGCAATCTGTTTGGCACGCCGCGCCGAGTGGCGCTGGGCATGGGCGCTGACGATGTGGACGCTTTGCGCGAGGTGGGCAAGCTGCTGGCTTTCCTCAAGGAGCCTGAGCCGCCGAAAGGGATGCGCGACGCCTGGGAGAAGCTGCCCATTTTCAGGAAGGTGCTGGATATGGCCCCGAAAAAAGTGAGTCATGCGCCTTGTCAGCAGCGCGTGATCGAAGCCGTTGATGTCGATCTGGCGCGGTTGCCGGTGCAGCATTGCTGGCCGGGGGATGCCGGGCGATTGATCACCTGGGGGCTGGTAGTGACGCAGGGGCCGCACAAGGCCCGGCAGAATCTGGGCATCTACCGCCAGCAGGTGATTGGGCGGAACAAGGTGATTATGCGCTGGCTGGCGCATCGGGGCGGGGCGCTGGATTTCCGCGACTGGCAACTGGCCCGGCCCGGCGAGCCGTTTCCCATCGCCGTGGCGCTGGGCGCTGATCCAGCGACGATTCTGGCTGCGGTAACTCCGGTGCCGGATACCTTGTCCGAATATGCTTTTGCCGGCCTGTTGCGCGGATCGCGCACCGAACTGGCGCAATGCCGGGGCAGTGAGTTGCAAGTTCCGGCCTCTGCCGAGTTCGTGCTGGAGGGTCATATTGCGCCAGATGAAACCGCACTGGAAGGGCCGTTTGGCGACCATACCGGCTATTACAACGAAGTGGACCGCTTCCCGGTCTTCACCATCGACCGGATCACACACCGTGAGCAGCCAATTTATCACAGTACTTATACCGGGCGGCCACCGGATGAACCGGCCATTCTTGGCGTGGCGCTGAACGAGGTGTTCGTGCCGATCCTGCAAAAGCAGTTTCCCGAAATTATCGACTTCTACCTGCCGCCAGAAGGCTGTTCCTACCGGCTGGCGATTGTGTCCATGCGCAAGCAGTACCCCGGCCACGCCAAGCGGGTGATGCTAGGCGTCTGGTCCTTCCTGCGCCAATTCATGTACACCAAGTTCGTCATTGTGGTGGACGAGGATGTGCATACTCGTGATTGGAAAGATGTCATTTGGGCGATGACCACCCGCATGGACCCAGTGCGGGATACCGTGTTGATTGAGAACACGCCGATTGATTATCTGGATTTTGCCTCGCCGGTGTCGGGACTCGGTTCCAAAATCGGCTTCGATGCAACGAATAAATGGCCCGGCGAGACCACCCGCGAATGGGGCCGACCTATTGCGATGAGCCCAGCAGTCAAACAGCGGGTGGATGCGTTATGGGGGGAGTTAGGGTTGTAAGGAGGGAGGCTTTTTCCACCCGTCAACCGGAAAAAGATTGACGAGTGACGTCATGCATGCACGATCCTTTGGCGCGCAGGAGGTTTATAATCAAACTGTCCCGTGGAAACTTCCGCCGCCTACGACCCTGCGGCCAGCGCGGCAAAGGAGAATCATCAATGAACGCTCCATCGCCCATCCCCACGACTTGTCCCTCTCCTTTTGGCGCTCAGTTTGACCCGTTCGACATTGCCGGCTCCAGCTTGGCCGTACAGCAAGCCTGGCTGCGACAGCCTGAGCGGCTGGCGACCCTCTTACAACAGTTGATGCTGGACGCTGGCCGGGTGCATGACCGCTTTGCCCGCGCCAGCATGGGCATTCCCAGCGACCCGGCGCTGGCGGCGGTCGTTTATGACGAGCGCTTTCAGGACCCAATTTGGACTGATCAGCCCTGGTTCGACTACCTCAAGGAGATGTATCTGCTCTATAACCATTGGCTGGAGGACGCCATTTACGCCACGGAAGGGATTGATCCCAAACAACGGCAGCGGGCGGCGTTTTGGACTCGGCAATGGCTGGACGCCATCGCGCCCACCAACTATTTCTGGACCAATCCGGAAGCGCTGCGTCGGGCCATCGCCAGTCAAGGTTTAACCCTCCTTCAAGGATTGCAAAACTGGCTGCGGGATGCGGCGCTCCGTGATGTGCGGATGGTGGAGCCGGACGCCTTCCAAGTGGGGCGCGATCTGGCCACAACTCCTGGTCAAGTAGTGTTTCGCAATGAGTTGCTGGAACTGATTCAGTATGCGCCGACCACCGAACGGGTTCACGCTATCCCCATCGTGCTGGTCGCGCCGTGGATCAACAAGTTCTACATCATGGACTTGAGTCCGCGTAATAGCCTGGTGCGCTATCTGGTCCGTCAAGGTTTCACCGTCTTTATCACTAGTTGGAAGAATCCTGGCCCTGAAGCGCGAGCCACTACCTTGGACGATTATCTGCTGAAAGGAGTGCGGCCTGCGTTCGAAGCAGCCCGCGCGATCTGCGGCGTTCCCCAGATTCACGCAACCGGTTATTGTCTGGGCGGCACGGCGGTTGCCATGTTGTTAGCCTGGTTCAATGCCGATCCTGTTGATCGTGGCGCTAACCCGGTGGCTCACTGGACCACCTTTACGACCCTGGTGGATTTCAGCGACCCTGGCGAAATCGGGGTGTTCCTCAATGAGGCTAGTTTCGACTTCCTGCGCGAGCGCATGGCGAAAGCCGGTTATCTGGACGGCGCCAACATGGCGGGCGCTTTCCGCTTGCTGCGCCCCAACAGCCTGATCTGGCATTACGTCATCCACAGCTATCTGTACGGCGCGGAGTTGGCGCCTAGCGACGTGCTATTCTGGAACTGCGATACGACGCGGATGCCGGCGGCCATGCACGAGTTTTATCTGCGGGAACTGTATCTGAACAACAAGCTGATTGAGCCACACCGCCTGGAAATTGGCGGACGGCGGCTTGACCTGGGCGCAATCACTCAACCGCTCTATGCGGTCGGTGCGGAACAGGATCACATTGCGCCTTGGCGGCAAACCTTCCGGTTGTGTAGGTTAACAGGGGGGCCGGCGCGCTACGTGCTGGCGACATCCGGGCACATTCTCGGCATCATCAATCCACCAGTGAATCCGCCCAAGAGGCGCTTCTGGGTCGGCGACGCCACGGGCCGCCGCGATCCAGAAGGCTGGCAAGGCAGCATCGAAAAAGTACCGGGTTCGTGGTGGGAAGATTGGACCCGTTGGCTCGCTGAGCGGTGCGGGTCACTGGGGGCGCCGCCGGCCATGGGCAGTACCGACTATCCGGTTCTGGAGCCCGCCCCAGGACGGTACGTGCTTGAAAAATAAGCTGCCAGGCGTCAGCACCAGGCCCGGAGCTTGATCCTGACGCCTATTCCCACCCCGCCAAATCCGCCCGCATAATCCGAATCCGTTGCAAAATCGCCTCGCGCTTTAGGTTGAACAGCACCATGCCGCCGGTGATAGTCGCGCCCAGTCCAATCAAAATCAACGCTCGGCTGACGCCCTGTTCGGGGTAAAACTGGAGTAATTGCCCAGCCACATTCAGCACCAGAAACGCCACGCCGGCGTAGAGAAAGGCGCGAATCCGCAGGGCGATGCCGGCGATAATGCCGGCCAACGCCAGCACCAGCGCCAAGACGAACACCCACAATTCCGGTTGCAGAAACACATCCAGCCCCGCCCCGGCATACAGGACGCTCAATGCCGCTAACCTGCCCCCGTTTAACACCGAGGGCCGCAGTTCCCGCCGATGCAGATGCAGCAGCGCCAGCACTGAGACTGCGCCTGGAATCAGATAGAACTGCCACAGCCCGTAGCGTCCCGCCCAGAGCGGCGCCCATAGATACACCGCGCCATTCAAAGCCAGCATTCCCAGATACAGCGGCAACGGATTCCGCAAAGTCCCCGCCAGCGATAGATACAGCACACCCGTCGTCAGGAGCGTTCCGCCCATCCAGGGTGAAGCCATCTGCCAAGGCGCAGTCGCCAGCGCCAGCAAGGGCAACAGCAACGCTAACCGATACCAGGGTTGCGCACCGGTCCATTGATGCAGCAGGAACGCCACGCCAGCCGCTGCCAGTAACACGGTAGTGTCCCATGGCGTCAACGGCGTCAGTCCCGTGGCCAACAGTCGTGCGTAAATTGCCAACGTCGCCAACAGCAGCACGACCGCGTAAATCCGGCGGGGCTCATCCGGGCGGCGCCAAGCGTGCAGCGCGGTCCAACCGGTGAGCAACGTCAACGTTGCGCCCGCTGCCAGTGCATCCAAAACCCTGCCGAAATGCCAGGACCCACTGCCCCAGCCCACCAGCGTCGCCCACACTGCGCTGATATGCAGGCCCAAAAACAACCCGGTCGCCAACAGCAGCCAGGGCGTGGTCTCACTGATGACCTGTTCCATCGCCAGCCAGCGCCGGGAGCGCTTAGTCTCTGTCTGGAGGTCATAGGCGTCCAGCCAGGCAGTTAACCGCTGCTCAATCAGGGCGAACAATAACAATAACAATCCGCTTTGCAGGGCGTACCAGGGCGACAAGACAATCAATGCTTCCCAGGTCAGTGGCGCATTCCATTGCCAGAGCGCATAAGTCCCCGCCAGCATTAGCCACAATCCGATCTTTCGCCAGAACGCTTCATCCTGCCACTCGCCCAGGCCTAGCGTCGTCACCGCCAAAGCCAGCAGCGTCACGCTCCAAACCGCGCCATCTGCGCCGGGAACCAGCAATAACAACCCAACGCTCGCTATGGGTAGCAAGGTGAGCCATCGCTCCAGCGCCGGTTGCCAAAGCTCTGGACTGCGCGGTGCGTAGTAGCGCCAGACGGCCAGCAGCGCCCCATGCCAGATCACCAACGTCAACGGCAGCCCGCTCAGTGGCATGTTCAGATCATCGATGAGGGCTAGCAGGCTGCTAGCGATCAGTGCGGCCAATGCCAATCCGGCAATGCCAGGCCGTGCGGCATGGCGTAGCAACAAGCCTAGATACAGCGCTAATCCGGCCAATACTACGGCCAACCCCCCGTCCTTTGCCGCTAGCAACACGCCCACTAACGCCAATCCGTACAGCAGTCCGCTGATCGTCCATAGCGGCCTCCTCCACCAGGCCAACGCTGCAGCGCGTTCCGCTTCCAGACCCGCGGCGGCGAACGCCATGACCAAACTCAGTCCAGCACTGGCCAAAGGCTGCCCGAGAATCAACGAGCCTATCGGTTTCAACCCAAACCCGATCAGCCAAACTCCCAGCGTTAGTGTGATCAGCGCCAGCCAGGCATGGATTTCCGTGCGGTAACGCCAGCCGGTCAGGGTAAAGACCAGCAGACTGGCGCACAGCATGGGCCATAATGCCAGTGCGGACTGGCCTGACAGACCCCATGCCGGACTGATCGCGACTGGAGCGATCGCTATGAGCAGCGCGCAACCGTGCAAACTGTCCTCAACTTGCCGGCGACCCCCTGACCCACCCGGCACAGTGCAACGCAGCGCCCGCGCCAACTGCCTGGTTAACGGATAATCCAGGGTTGCCACGCCAAAGCGCCAGACCAACAGGGCGTACAATCCGCTGGCAGCGCCCAGCCATGGCAGCGGCCATCCCTTGCGCGCCAGTTCGACCAGCAATCCCGCCAGTCCCAGCAGCATCGGCAACGCTATCCAGCGAAACTGATGGAAGCGACCGATCAACAGTAGTCCGCCGATTGCGCCCAGTCCTGCCGACCACGGCCAAATCAACGAGGGGATTCCGTTCAGCCATTGCAGGCCGAGTTTTACCAAACCAGCCAGCCACAACAGCGCCATCGCCTGTTCCAGCGGGGCGCGGATCAGTTCAGCCCAGGTGAAGGCAGGAGGAGGCTCCATTTCGGCCCTATCCGCCCATAGCGCCTCACGCATTTCTATCCGCCTATCCAGCCACCACAGGAACGACCACAATGCCAGAACCAGGGTGAACTCGATCACGCCAGTGCCTGGGCCGGGGAAATAGCGGTGTTTGACCAGCACCCCCAGCGCGGCGGCAACCGCTAATACTCCATAAAACAAGGATTGTCGGCGCAGCCCCAAACTCAGCCACAGCAGCAACGCGCCGGCCAGCGCTAACAGCACAATCAGCTCCCACTGTTCAAACCACTTTGGCCACTGATTCACCCCGGCCAGCGCTAACGCCGCAACGATCATTGCTAACGCGCCCGTGACCCACACGGTGGGTTGGCTTGACGATAGCCGTCGGTGTTGCAAGCCCAAACCGCTCCACAGCGCCGCCAGCGCCAGCCAGCCGAAAGCCGTTTGCAGCGCCCAACTGAATGGTGTCCAGCCGGGGGCATAGGCGACCGCCACCGCCGCCAGCACTACCACCCAACTCTCACCCCAAGCCCAGTGTGGATTAGCATCTGGCAACGCCCGCGTCCAGCGCATTGCGCCATAACCGAGCAGGGCCGCCGTCGTGGCGGTCGTGAAACCTGTCATACCGGGCGTAGTCCAAAACAGGCTCCAGCCGGTCAGGCCGATCAGCAGCAGTCCGAAAGTCAGTAAGCATTGTCGAGCTATGGCGGGGGAGCGAGCCATCATCCGGTAGCCCAACGCCAGCAACGCGAGCAGACCCGGCAAGCTCAGTAGTAGATGCCAGGCCGGCGGCGACCACTGCAGGATTGCATAACCGTACAATCCCGCTACACAGCCGAATAGTAAATACAGTGGCAGCAGAGTCAGATACCGCCAGGTCATCCAGCCATACAACCCCACGCCGAGCGTCAGCGTCAGGAGGGCGGCTGGTGTTGACGGCGCAGCGATGGCGATCGCCACGATGGACAGCCCGTACAGGGCAAAGCTGAACCGGGAAAGAAAAGCGTGTTTGTGAACCCATGCCTTAAGCGCGGCATCCACTGGAAACAGCAATAAACACAGCGCCATCAGGAACGGTCCGGCATAGCCAGTCGGCAGCGATTCCGGCCAAACCCAGGTCAAATGAACAAAAGAAATCGTCGCCGCATAGACCAGCATCCCGGCGGTGAAATAACTGGTGCGATGGCGATCCACAAACACATGTTGCAACCACTCGCGGGCGAAACGGCGTAATCCCTCGCTGAGTAGACCGAGCAGTACAACATGCAATACCGCCAGCGCTTGCCAATCCGGCAGCCATGTCGCCAATGGGGCGACCAGTTGCAATCCCGCCAGCGCCGCCAACAATCCGGCGTAACGTCCCGGCAAGGCCCGGTCGATCAATGCGCTGGTTAACCGCGCCATCCAGAAGAAAGCCGCCAGCGTCAAAACCGCTAATAGCGCACTGGTTGCCAAGAGCAGCAACTGACCGCTGCTGGCGTCGAACAGCCGAACAGCGACTGCCAGGTCCAGGGGACCCAGCATCAATCCCAACGTCAACAGCACTCCACTAGCCACTGCCAGTTCCGAACGCTGTCGGCGAAATTGATAGCCTGACCAGATCAGGAAGCCGGTGGCGCCGATCAGACTGCCCCACACCACCAGGGCATTAGTAAAGCCAGAAGTATTGGCTACGAGGAACAATGCCCCGGCCACGAAGCAAAAACCGCCGACAAACCAGCCGATGTTCTGCGCTAGAAAGGGCGCGATCCATCTCGGCCAGCCGGACATTACGCGCAAGACCCGTTCTAATGGGCCTGGTTCATCCGGTCGCCAGTCGTCGGCAGTGGCGCTTGTTGCCGGCGAATCACGGGATGGATAGTCCGGTTCGTTTTCTTTCCAGGGTAGCGCGGATACCGTTTCTTCACCTGGATTCAACAAGGGCGCGGCGGCTGTTTTCTTTTCCTGGCTAAAGAGAGGTGGCGTGTAGCGCCGGGGTGGTTCGAAGGGGGTAATGACCCCTTGATCGATTTTAAGAGGATGATCCAACGGGCTGGATGGACTGGACGCCGGTTCTGCTGCCACATTGACGGGAGGCGGCGATTGCGGCCACTCCGTTTGCCAGAGTGGCGCGCTCACTGGCGCATCCTGCGACCGCGCCAACCGCTCCCACTCCGCCGCCTGCCGGCGCGCTTCGGCGAGTTGATGGCGTGAGACCACTAAAGCGATCAATAGCACAATCGGCGAAACCAGCCACAACCCGGCCAGCACAATCAGTATCGTCCAGTCCATCATCTACCCCCATCCAGGTTGCGGGAGAGCACTGTTAATCTTTGGTCTTCTCGATCTCTTGGCGGAGGATCGCCAATTCCGTTTCGACCTCATTGTCGATTTCCATCTTCATGAACTCCCGTTCGACTTGGCTGTACTCACCATACAATTCAGCCCGCGCCTCCATCTTTGCTTCCATTTCATCCACCTTGCCAGACATCCGGTCGAAGGAGTGATTTAGGTCGAGGCCGGTTTGAAATCGGTCACTCACCCGATCCATTTGCTCACGGGCTTGGGCCGCTCGTTGCCGAGCCACCAAACTGCCTTTTTTCAGCCGCGCCTCTTCCAGCTTTCCTTCCAGCGCCCGTAGTTGTGCTTTGAGCCGTTCGCTGGTGCGCTTCGCTGATTGCCAGGAGCCTTGCAGGTTACCGGCCAGATCATCGTGTTCCTTCTTGCGCAACAACGCCTCCCGCGCCAGGGTTTCATTGCCGTTTTCCATGGCTCGCCGCGCCCGGTTGTACCACTCATCGGACTGCCGGCGCTGGTTGTCCAACTCTTTCGCCAACTGCTTTTCACTGGCCAACGCATCGATCACGCCTTCGCGGGCGCTATTGACGTTTTCCTCCATTTCGCGGATGAGTTGTTTGATCATCCGCTCCGGATCTTCAACGCGATCCACCAGATCATTGAGGTTAGCGGTCAATACGTCGCTGATACGCTTGAATAGATTAGCCATGGGACATCTCCGGGTAGTCATGACAGGATTGAGTGTGGTTGGAGTATAGTGGGAAAAAAATTACTTGAACAGTGTTTAATTAAAACCCGAAAAAAATCTGCCAAGCGGCAGATTATCGTATGGCTCTAATCTTGATTACGGTTTCGTCGACCGCTATCTACACTGGTAGATGGGCCACTGCGTTGCCGCTCGCTGAGCCGGCTGCTGTTGCCATAGTCTGGTTGTTTGTGCTGCTGGTCTCTCCGATTGCCACTCTGCCGATTCGGGCGGTCGCTATCGCCATAGCCTGATGGCTTGCGCTGTTCTCTCCAATCGTTGTCTGGCCGGTTGGGGCGCTTGTTATCGCCGTAATCTGATTGTTTGCGCCGCTGTTCTCTCCAGTCGCTATCGTTATCGCCTGATGACCGGCGCTGCTCTCTCCAATCGTTGTCTGGCCGGTTGGGGCGCTTGTTATCACCATAGTCTGGTTGTTTACGCCGCTGTTCTCTTCGGTCACCGCTCGGCCGATTGGGGCCATCGTTATCGTCATAGGCTGGCCGTCCACGATGACCATTCCTTTGTCCCGAACGATCGCGGTCATACCGCCGGTCACCACGATCATCACGCTCTCTCAACGCCTCGCCGAATATATTCATCAGAGCCTTACCGCTCGGATCGGCGCGAGGGCCGGATTGTTGCTGCATTGTTCTCATGACATCCATAACGCCCTCCATGGCCGCCTTATCATCCGCCTGGCTCACCTGGGGGATTCCCGACAGGGCAATCCATAGAGTCGCAAAAACAATATTTTTGGTCTTCATGTTCAATGGGCATTGCTCCTCGAATGATTTGATGGATATTGTCTATTTCCATTGACACGTTGTAATTTATCGTAACAATCAGGAGTTTTCAAATACCGAAATCTTTGCAAACTGCATGACCCATTCCGCATAGCCATTTCGCCATAGCATAGAAACTAATCCTGAATCTTTAGTAAACGGTGTGGTGGCTGACGGCTTCAAAGCTGAACGAGACGTTCATATCCATTGGTTATACAGTGTTGAAAAATGTATTGAATGCTCTCCTTTCACGGGACTAATAAATCACCACCTTCCATATGTAGCACCTCCACCCGCCAGCCGACCAGCAACACACTGCCGGTCTGGCGACGATGCCCGGTATCAGTAAATTCAAAGACGTACAACCGCTCGCATTTCAGCCGGCCATCGTGGTCGCGCCGCAACCACAACCGTTCCAATGCCACGGTATCGTCCAGCAGTTGCACATGGCTCTGCTGGCAGGCGCGGGCGCTGGCGGTGCGGGCCAGTTCGCGGGCGCCGAGGCTGTCCCGCCAAAACCACAGGCCGATGCCCATGACCAACAGGAAGCTGATGAGAAGGTAAAAATTCATAGCAGCGGCTTCAACCGGGCCAGAATGTCATCTCGCGCCTGCATCAACAATGATTCCCGATCCAGGCTGTCGAGGATGTCCTGCACCACCCGCTTTGGACCACCTTCGCCCCAGGATTTGCCTTGGGCGAAATACTGCTCAGCGGCTTTGCCCACGACATAAGTGCCGTACCAGGCGACTGCTCCTTGCGCCCCGGCAGTGACCAGCGTCGATAATCCCAGACTCACGCCCTTGAGCGCTGACGCCACCAGATTCATCGCCCACACCGTCCCCATCAGGAACGCCAGTTGGATGGAAATAGCTTTCAGCAGCGAACCGGCTTCGCTACGGGTGATGGGCAGACCATACACCCGGCTGAGGTGGAGAATCATCGCCGCATCGGTGGCGATTGCCGCCAGAATGTCCGCAATCGGAATTGGATTCAACGCCACTGCGACGCCCTTGGCCAGACAGTAGTTACGCACCACCTTCTCCGCCAGATCGTGGCGAATGGCGATGATTTCACCGGTCAGTCGGTCAGAGAAACGCCCAGCGAACAACCCGGCATTGAGCGCTGCCATGGTCTTGCCTTCCGCTTTGAGAATGTCCCAGATGCACTCACGCAATTCGTTGACATTGGGCGCGGGACGCCGCCGGGTCTCGGTTTCATTCCCCTCGGCGTCTACCAAAATCACGATGCGCTCGGTCGGTTGAGCGGCGGCGGTTATAATGTCCTGAGGCAAAATCAGTCCAGTCGTGCGCTGACGCAGCGTGTCCAGCAACAGTTGCCGGTCGGTCTGGGTATAACGGTCGGTCTTGTTTAATACCAGCACCAGCCGTTGCGCCAAACTTTTCACTTGGCGCAACGCCTTCAGTTCGGTATCGGTGATGTCGCCATCCACGACGAATAGCACTAAATCACTGCGGCTGGCCACCTCGTGGGCTAGTTGCTCCCGTTCCTCACCCGCGACTTCGTTGATGCCAGGGGTGTCGATCAGAAACACGCCGCCTGCGTCATATTCCTGCCAGCGAGCATGCGCTGCACGGGTGGTTTCGCCGTGCAGTGGGCTGGTGGAAAACTTTGCCTCACCGAGCAGGGCGTTCAGCAACGCTGATTTGCCAACGCTGACCCGGCCAAAGACCGCGATATGAATATGGCCGTGCTCGATTTTCTCCAGCAGCAGTTGCAACTGCTGATAATCCTCCGCCAGCGCCGCCCGCACCGGCGGCGGCACCCGCTGGTCGTCGAGCAATTCGCGCAGGCTCTCGCGGGCCAGAGCTAGATGCGCGTCGCCGCTAACCGGCAGGGGTTCCGGTACGGTCTCCATCCTGTTGCCGAGTCCAAACCAGTTGGGCAAAACGTCTTGCACGCGCTTCCAGATCTTCACTCAAATTATCCTCAAACATCCGCAGGGTCGGCCCACTCACCAGATCGCCGCGACTTTCCAGGGAACGGGCCACTGCCTTCCCCAGACTCTCGAAGATCAGCCCATAAACCACGGCGTGAATCATGCCGCCCACCACCGTCCCCATGCCGGGAAAAGCCTTGAATACGTTGCCGACCAGCGCCAGCATCAGGTTGAGACTGCGCTTGATTTGATTGCCGGCCAAGTCCAGAAAGCGCTGCATGTCCATTTCGCGCGCCGGCGCTTCATACAGGGCGCACAGTTCCTTGAGCAGGTGATAACCCAGATAACCTTGAATCAGCACGTCCGTGCCTGGACTGACCGCCGCCAGCGCCCCGAACACTGCTTTGCGCGAATAGCTGTGAATGATGACTTCAGCCTTGCTGCGCCGATGTTCAGCGACGGCGGAATCGAGCTTTTGCTGGGCCAACACAAAGACTGCTGTGTCACGCAACGCATCCAGCACTTGAGGATCAGCGTCGAGATAGCGTTGCAAAGCACGGCGCAATTCATCGATCTGGGGCTGGCGTTCGCGCACAGAAGTTTCTTCGCGCCCGTCGTGGTAGATGCGGGTCACTTCCTCAGTACCGCCGCACTGCACCGGCGCGATCTCGATTTGCTCGCCGATCCGTTCGGTCAACCGCTCCCGCACCAGGGCCAGTTCCTGTCCGGTCAACCGATCGATCTTGTTCAACGCGACGATCACCGGGCTACCCAGATCCACTAGCGTTCGCAGCGCCTGATATTGATCGCGGGTCAGGTCGCCTTCGCAGACATAGAGGATCACATGGGCGCGCAAGGCTTCATCGCGGGCCATTCGGTCGAGGCTGCCATCCGCCTCGTTCAGACCCGGCAGATCAGCCAAAATCAGCCGGTCGCCGGCGGAACTGGTCCAGGTGTAATAGGTAACTTGGCGCGTGGTGCCACCGCGCACGTCGACAGCGATCTCGGTTCCCGGCAATAGGGCACAAATCATGGAGGACTTGCCCGCACTGATTTCGCCGAACACGGCCACGATGATTTCACCCGCTGCCCGACGGCGTTGTAGCTCCTCCAGTTCATGGCGGATGTCAGTCACCGCAATACCTGCCGCTTCACTGCGCTCCAGTCGTTGGCGCAGCGTGGCTTCATCGGGCGGTGCGGTTGGGCGGGGTGGTTGACTAGCAGGCCGACCCCAGTGCAAAACGCGCCAGACGCCATACGCCCCGCCGATGCTCAATCCGCCCAGAATCAGTAGATAGATAACCCAGAAAACGGGACCGCGCTGTTGCAGGCGCTCCCAGACCGACAGGCCGAGATCGGTGATATACAGGACCAGGACCAGCAAAAACGCCACACCAATGCTGGCGCCCACCGCCAATAGCAGGCGCACGGGTAGCCAAGCCCGGGCGGCGGGCGACAAGGGTAACTTAGACAGGGGCATTGGACGGGAACAGGTCGAGGAAGGGCTGCGGTGTTTTTTGCACGGCGCGTTTCTGATAGTCGAAGAATACAATGCCGGTTTTAGCGCGGGCCACCTCACGACCACTGACCTGCTCAGTGACTCGGTAGACGAAATCACAACCGTATTGATTGAAATCAGTTGCTGTGACCGCGATGTTCAGTCGCTCGCCAGGAAAGGCTTCGGATTTATAGACGATCACACTATCGGCCATGATGATGCCAGCGCCGCCGATGTCGAGTTCGCTCAGCCCGTAATAAGTCAGGAATTGCACCCGTGCCTCATGCAGCAGGCCCAACAGGGAGTCGTTGCCCATGTGGCCACCATAATTGACATCGGTAATCCTGACTTGCAGTTCAGTGCTGAATGAAAAATGCTCCGGCAGATCCAGTTTGATTCGCGCCATGCCATGCCTCGCCGTCCGGCGAAAATTCATTTTTCTGATGAAAGGGTTGCCGCAATCGC